>Ga0247813_10000026_pt1 | contig 261754 bp, 218 predicted proteins | sample UWRJL169409C1_FD_180719 | JGI IMG/M metagenome (GOLD analysis project Ga0247813, IMG submission 180719) | Plant litter microbial communities from Arlington Agricultural Research Station in Wisconsin, United States - UWRJ-L169-409C-1 | ecosystem: Environmental > Terrestrial > Plant litter >...
TCTTCCCATCCCGAACAGAGAAGTTAAGCCCGCCTGCGCAGATGGTACTGCAATTTGTGGGAGAGTATGTCGTCGCCTTTCTTTTGAAGACCCTTACAGCTAAAACTGTAAGGGTCTTTTGTTTTTACCAGTTTTGGTCTTATAAAAGATACGGGAATGCCTATATTTGCCAAATCCGATATTTAAATATCAGCAATGATAATTGTAGAGATCATCTTTGCATTGTGTCAAATAAATTATTAAGTCAAAATAACCCATTTAAAAAGATGAAAACCAATCTACAGGTTCTAATTATTGGTTTTGTCTGGCCTGAACCAAATTCATCCGCTGCAGGCTTGAGAATGCTGCAACTGATAGAAATGTTCCTGCAGCAAGGCTGGAAGGTTACTTTTGCTTCAGCAGCCATGGAAAGTGATCATATGGCAGATCTTCCCTTGATCGGTGTTGTTACAGAAAAAATCAAGCTGAATTCTGATAGTTTTGATGTTTTCCTAAAAGAAATAAATCCTTCGATTGTACTTTTCGATAGGTTCCAGATAGAAGAACAGTTCGGATGGAGGGTTGCGTTAAATTGTCCAATTGCCTTGCGAATTTTGGACACGGAAGATTTGCACAGCTTGAGAATGGTCAGACAGAAGGCTTTCAAAGAGAAGAGACCTTTTGAAATACACGATTTACTTACCGAAGAAATTACAAAGAGGGAAATAGCCAGTATCCTAAGAAGCGATATCACATTGATGGTGTCAGAATTTGAGATAGATGTTTTGAAAACACTTTTTAAAATTGAGGACAGTCTGATGCATTATTTGCCAATTTTTGTAGATGCAGACGATAAACTTTCAAAATGGAAAAGTTTCGAAGAGAAAAGAAATTTTATGTTTATTGGTAATTTTCTACATGAACCTAATTGGAACAGTGTGCAATATTTGAAAGAGACCATATGGCCCATTATTAGGAAAAAGATGCCAGATGCTATTCTACAGGTCTATGGAGCCTATCCATCACAAAAGGTATTTCAGTTAAATAATGAAAAAGAAGGTTTTCTAATTATGGGAAGAGCTGATAATGCAGAAACAGTTTTTAATGCTTCCCGGGTAATCTTGGCCCCACTCAGGTTTGGAGCAGGTATAAAAGGAAAATTGCTTGAGGCAATGCAATTCGGAACTCCCAGCGTCACAACTTCAATTGGAGCAGAAGCAATGAATGCCGGTTTTGAGTGGAATGGTTTTGTAAATGACGATGCTGAAGTTTTTGCCAGCGATGCAGTCAATTTGTACAACAATGAGCTATTATGGAACAAGGCACGACAAAACGGAATAGAAATACTGGGAAACCGCTACAGGAGAGCAACTTTTGAGCACCCTTTTATTGACCGTGTCCTAAAAATAAAGGAAACTTTAGAAAGCCATAGAAAAAATAATTTTCTTGGTGCATTGTTACAACATCAAACCTTGAGAAGTACGGAATATATGTCCAGATGGATTGAGGAAAAAAATAAAAAATAATTGTGATGAATTGTTAATTGCTTTTTGATTTTTCTCTTAAAGGAAATTAATTGTATATTTGAGATTGTATTTATGTTAAACTACTTGTTTTATTCTTGAAAGTTCCAGTATTGGATTCTTTCTAAAATAGATCTCTCAAATCAAAATGATATTTAAAAAAATAATTTTTCTTGTTTTATTTTTTGTAACTACCATTGGTCATGCGCAGTTGGCAGATTTTGATTTCGATATAGCAGTCACGAATGAAACTTGTGCCGGAAATGGAAGTTTGGAGATGGCGGTATCCAATGCCACCAGTGGTTCCGAAATCATATACAACCTGTTTCTGGCACCTGATTTTACAAATTCGATTGCCGAAACAAATACAACATCTTTTGGAAGCTTGCCATCAGGAACTTATCGGATAATTGCAACCCAAACTTTAAACGAATTATCAAATACTAAGGAAAAAGATGTTGTAATTCAAGATCTTATTACGACTCTAGATTATGTTCTTTCCTTTACGACAGTGACGGATTGTGCGGCAACAGGAACCATTTCGGTGAACATCATATCTGGAAATCCAAGTTCATACGAGATCATTTCAGGTCCGGTAACCGTACCTCAGCAAACTGCAAATGAATTTCCGGGATTGCCATCTGGAGTCTATATGATTAGGGTTTTTGATGAATGCAATAATGCCTTGTCTAAAACGTTCACTATGTTCTTGCAAGGAAATGACCTGAGCATAGGAGTGGCTTCTCTTCCTGTAATATATGATTCGTGCACCAGTGCGTTGGTTACAAATACTGTAACTTCTGCGGCAGGGGGGCAAATCATTTATCCACTGACAATAGTCTATACCTTGTATCCGCCCGATGGATCGCCTAATCAGGTTATAACCCAAACTTTGACTTCAGGACCTGCAACTAATATAGATCTCATCAATACGGTACCACTCTATGGTACCGATTCTTACAATTTCGATTTATTGATTACTGACAGTTGCGGAAAGGAATTTCCACTATTGAATACCGTAAATCCTAATCCTCTGGTAGAGCTGACGCTCAGGGATGCTGAATGTGCGGCCCATTATTTGACACTTTCCGTAAAGGGATTTTTCCCTCCTTATACCATAAATTTTGATGAAGCGCCAGATGATTTTGATCCATCCGCGTTTAATCTATTATATCCTGGTCCAGGTACAGAACCCATAATGGATTTTGGTGACGAAGAAAACCCGGTTCCTTATGGAAATTACAAGGTCTCCATAGTTGACGCTTGTGGTCGTACAGGAAGCTTTGAAATCTTGGTAGAAGAAACCGAATTAGATCCAGAGGTTGGAAGTGGTAGTGCGAAATGCGGAGTAGGATTGGGGATAATAAGGGTTGCCATTCCTGATGATCGGAAAATTGTTTCTGCCATCATTACTGTTGCTCCACCTGGCTACACAGACCCCCTGCCTTCTGATATTACTTATTTTGTAGATGAAAATGGTATCTTGTGGGCAGATCTTCCTGCCGGGGATTACAAAATGACGGTAATAGACGATTGCGGCTATGAATATTTAATCACACGCAACGTTCCTGAATTTGAAATGCATGGAATGTCCACATCATCAAGACCCAATTGCGATCCAGGAAGTGGATCCGTCAAAGTATTCAGCAATAACGGCAATCTGGTTTCTGTAGTAATGATTGGTGCTCCGCTGACCTATCTGGAAGCATTGCCCTATGATATTTCTTTCAATATTGATCCTGTAAGCGGTCAGCTTTTTATGAGCAATCTGCCTTCGGGTGAATACACCTTCAAAGGGATAGATGAATGTGGATTTGAATTGATAACCTCTGGCCAAGTATATGGCTACAATAGCACTACAGAAGGCTATGTGGTTACTCGAAACTGTGGCTCGTTCAATTTGGGTATTTTTGATCCGGATAATACGGTAACCAATATGAAGTATTGGTTCCAGCGATTTTTTCCTGAAACAAATTCATGGGGACATCCTTACACAGGAGTTGCTTATACCGAGGGCACCGTGCCCAATTCTACCAATGCAATAGCCTTGCAAGATGAAAACACGGTCTATAACTTATTCTTGCTGGGTGATTTTAGGGTCATAAAGGTTTTTAAATCCTATAACAACGGTACTGAAAATTCCGATTGCTTGGATCTCTATGCGCAATTTACCATTTCCGACAAGCTTATCATCAACAGTGCCTACAGTTTGGATTGCAATGGAGGATCAGGGCCTTCTGATATTATTCTCGATGTGATAGGGGTAGCGCCATTTACCTACAGTATCATAGCTCCTTTTCAGCTTGATAATGGAAACAATAATATTTTTACCGGATTGGCACCGGGCATTTATGATTTTGAAATCATGGACAATTGCAGCAATAGGCAAAGGATAAGGGCAGAAGTGGGAAACCTGCTGCCTCTTGCAAGAGCCAATACTCCGTCAAGTATGCTGGTTTGCAGGAATGATACCAATCAGGTCGGGGTTTTCATTCTCTCTGACCAGGATGCTCAAATTTTAGGCAATCAAAATCAAAATGATTATACGGTTACCTATCATCTCAACCAACAGGATGCCAACTCAGGGGATGATCCATTACCGGAGGGCTATACGAATATTTCAAATCCGCAAACCATTTATGCAAGGGTGACCCATAAAAGATTACCAGACTGCTATGCTACGACCTCATTTCCGATATTTATAGGTAACAATCCCATACTGGCACCGACAACTCCAGTTTTTGTTTGTGAGGGAAATACCAGAACGCTTTTTGCAGATCCGGGATTTGATGCCTATGAATGGACAACAGGTGAAACGACTCCTTCCATAGTGGTTACGCAACCAGGAATTTATGGCGTCACGGTGAAAAATGTCTATCAGGATTTTACCTGCAATAGTTCAAAAGAGTTTACGGTTACAGGTTCCAGTATTGCTTCCTTTGTTGATATCAATACATTGGACTGGTCTTCCGGAAACAATACCCTTACGGTTCTTGTTTCCGGAACAGGCAATTATGTCTATTCGATTGATGGTCAGACGTATCAAGTGGAAAATACTTTCACGGATTTAGTCCCGGGACATTATACTGTCTATGTCAAGGATCTAAACGAATGTGGAATTATCAAGGATACATTCTCCTTGCTCAACTATCCGAAATTTTTTACGCCAAACGGGGATGGTTATAACGATACCTGGAACATCAAGTTCGCCTCTTTTGAACCCAATCTACGTGTCAACATTTTTGACCGATACGGAAAATTCATCATTCAGCTGTTTGGAAATGGTCCAGGTTGGGATGGAACCTATAACGGGAAACTATTGCCTTCAACGGATTATTGGTTTGTAGTTACCAGGGAAGACGGAACCACACACAAAGGCCATTTTGCAATGAAAAGGTAATCAGTAATATTTCTTGTAAAATTTGTAAGCCTGATAGACAGCCATTCCAACGAAAAATAAAGGAATGATATGCGAAAGTAAATATTTGGAAATAGTGCTTGTGCCTTCAGTAACCAAATTCAAGACCATGACCACCGTTAGAATTCCTGAAAAACTACCAATCAAAGTTCCAGCCAGATAAACCAGATTCAATTTTTTTCCCAACGTGATGTAGTTCGCATTTACGACATATACATTCCAGCCCAGCCAAAATGGAACCTGCATGAAGTTCAGGCTGCTGAAGATAATCCCGATCAAATAGCCGGAATAATTGATATAGGAAGATAATTGACTTTCGGTTGAACTATCTGCGTTGGATTGCGAATAAAAAACATAAGCCAGGACTAGCATGAAAACAATCGAAAAAAAGTCGATGAATTTCATCAGTTTTTTACTTCTAGATAGCCTGTCCGCGAAAAGCAAGGTGCAATAGATTACAATGGCTTCGATAGTAATAACACCTAGCAGATAAAGAAGCAGGTTGTTCATCCCGGATTTAGTATATACTTCAAACCCTATTATATTCAGGTATCCCAATGGAATTGAGCCAATAAAACTCACCAGGAATCCTACGAATATGTTTTTTAATGCCTTCATGATTTAGAAATTTACGATTTTTTTGCTTTGTTCCAAATGCAGGCGGTATTCTTTCATTCCAATCTTATGCTCCAAATACGGAAATCCTCTTTTATGATTTTCAACGCTTATCTCGAACATGTAGGTGATGTGCCGGAACAGTTCCTTCCAAGCGAAAAAGAGGGAATGTCTTGGGTCGTAAATATGCGTGGGTTCACTTCCGGCTCCATTTAATTCGACAATGGAAAAATGCTCGCAACGCTCCAATTCTTCCAAAGAATTGTACATCAAATCAATCCTTCCAAAATAAAAACCATCAATTTGAAGGCAGATCTTGTTTAAGGCAGCATTCAATCTTGGTGTGATCCATTCGCTTCCGTCAATAAATTTGGCACCCCTGGCGTGATTGCCGTACGGGACAAGATTTATCCTTTCACCTTGAGCGGGAATGGATAAAAGTTTGCTTCCATATTCCCGTTTCAATACTTTCAGCTGTAATTCATACCGCGGATTTTCCTTTATCAATTCTTGGATTGATGAGACTCCGTTTCCGGTCACGATTAAAAATTCCTTGGCAACGATTCCTGTGATGCTTCCTTCTTTCTCGTTTGGATAGCGTACATAAAAAACTCCGATTTCATTCGCGTAGGGAATCAAATCCTGAACGAGATAATCAAAATGTGCTTTTTCTGCATAATTTTTTAATTCTTCCGGCGAATGGATTTTCTTTACGGCCGAACCTCTCAATCCAATATCCGGCTTGGCAATCAAAGGATATTGGATGCCAGTTTCATTGATGATATCCACCACTTTTTCATAGGCGGTTCCTTCCTTGATCAATTCCGTTTTCGGATAATATGCAGGAGGAATCAAGTCATAGATCTCTTTTTTCGATTCCATTATGAAACCACCGTTCTTGATGGTGGGATTGCAGGCATTAAAAAAGAAAATTGACCTTGCCCTCAAAGCATAAAAGGCCCAAAGAAAATAAACAGGAATGTAAACCACCAGAAAAGGCCAGTATTCCCAATGCGTCAGTTTATGAAAAAATAATTTCAATAGGATCTATGAATTAGGATTGCTGATGACTCACAACTTCATAACGGACGACTGACAATTTATTCTCATCCATCAGGTCATAATGGTTCATCGTCAATCTTTGATTGTGAATCACGGTTTGTGTAATGGTCAATGTCTTCAAGGCATCATTTCTATTGATGATCAGGCCATTTTCTACATTGGAGTTTTCGGTATAACGATGAAAATGAAACAATTCGGTTTCTGTAATGTCTTTTTTGTTTTCCATAAACCTATAAAACCATTCCGAGCGTTGTTCCCTGATTTCCTTTGGATATAAAGTAGAAGAAGACCAGATATGAGGCTGAGAAGCATCTAGGTCAATTCTGCTTTTCTCAATCTCATTCCAACGCAATTGGTATAATTTCGAATCTTCATATAGTACCAAGGTAAAAGGTTCAACGCCATTCAAATCAATCGCATTCCAATGCAGGATTGAAGAATCACTGCTGATAATTTCCAAGACGATCAACCCTCGGCTTCTGCTGTAAGGAGGCCTGTGTTTGTGTTTTTCATCGGCCCCATTCAGCAAGACCAAGACGGTTCCGTATTCATTAGTGGCATACCAAGTGCCGCCAGCTTTGGGATCTTTCGGGAAAGTGATTTTTTTATTGTTGATGAGATACGTCTCAGGTTGTAGCGCGGGTCTCAAAACCGCCTCGTCACGGTTGGAAGTAATGATTATCTTATCGTTATTGGCAACGAAACTTACTGTACACATTTGGTCCTGTATTCTATGGTGGAACGTGCAACGCCAAAATTGGCATCAATCTGAACATTTTCGCATTGCAGAATCGCAACTTTTATCAAGGCCTGGTGATGGATACAATGTTCCAGGTTGTAAAGCAATTCCCTGTAATAGTTGCTGTCGATTCTGATTTCTTCCCCGTCAATGATTTGTTGCAATTCAATTTTCTTGTTCTCCTTTTCCAGTTTATCCTGGATGTCAACAATACTTCTTATGGCAAATTCAGTACTGGTTTGAATCAGGATGTTGCGTTCTCTTTTGTCATAATTGACCAAGCCTGAATCATAAAAATTTTCAAGACATTGAAACATTTCAATGATATGGCGGGTGTGTTCTCCAATGGTTGCATTGCTCAATTGGGTACACTGTTTCGTATATTCATTATCAGATAATTGGTCCAGTAGGCTGACCAATTCGTTTAAACTAGTATTGATCGATGGGATTAGCATTTTTTATTTTTAGGTACGTAAATTTAGAAAATAAAGTTTCTCAAAAAACAATGTTTAAAAAATAAATTATTACAAATAAAAACACTAATTCCTTGCTGTTTTAAAACAAAAAAGGCCTGAATTGCTTCAGGCCTTTTAATCATTTTTATGTTGATTTATGAAACCAGTCCCCTGGAAATAACAATCCTTTGGATTTCCGATGTGCCTTCGTAAATCTGTGTGATCTTGGAATCACGCATCATCCTTTCCACGTGGTATTCGGCAACATAACCGTTTCCACCGTGAATCTGAACGGCCTCATTCGCAACTTCCAACGCAATCTCGGAAGCATATAGTTTTGCCATCGCTCCAGAGTGGGCAATATCCTTGCCTTCGTCCTTTTCACAGGCCGCTTTCATTACCAATAATTTTGCAGCGGTAACTTTCACGTACATGTCAGCCAGTTTGAAAGCAATCGCCTGGTGGTCGAAAATTTCCTTGCCAAACGCTTTTCTTTCCTTGGAATATTTCAATCCCAATTCATAAGCTCCCGTTGCTATTCCCAATGCCTGGGAGGCAATCCCGATTCTTCCGCCGTTCAAGACGTTCATCGCAAAAGCAAAACCAAATCCGTCAGCACCAATCCTGTTTTCTTTCGGAACCTTAACATCCGTAAACATCAATGAATGTGTGTCGGAACCCCTGATTCCCATTTTCCTTTCCTTCGGACCAATCTCAAAACCTGCCCATCCTTTTTCCACGATGAAGGCATTGATTCCCTTGTGTTTTTTCTCAACATCTGTCTGTGCAATTACGAGATAAGTCGATGCGGTCGCACCATTCGTAATCCAGTTTTTCGTACCGTTCAACAAGTAGTGGTCGCCTTTGTCTATGGCAGTGGTTTTTTGCGAAGTAGCATCACTACCAGCTTCCGGCTCGCTCAGACAGAAAGCACCAATCGCTTCACCTTTTGCGAGGGGCACCAGGTATTTCATTTTTTGCTCCTCGTTGCAGTATTTTTCCATTCCCGCACAAACCAAGGAATTGTTAACCGACATGATCACGGCTGCCGAAGCATCCACCTTTGCAATTTCCGTCATTGCCAAAACATACGAAACGCTGTCCAATCCAGAACCTCCGTATTTCGGATCCACCATCATTCCTAAAAATCCAAGTTCGCCCATCATTTTTACCTGCTCGGTTGGGAATTTCGAATGTTCATCTCTCTCAATTACACCCGGTAAAAGTTCTGCTTGTGCAAAATCCCTGGCGGCTTGCTGAATCATTAATTGCTCTTCGGTTAGATTGAAATCCATATAAATAGTATAATTTTGATAATTAGTTTTTTTATTTGAAGCAAATGGCTTGATCTTGATCGGCAATCCATGTTCCTGCTGTCCGTTATAATCTTTATTCGCGTTAAGAGAACGAGAAAAAAGGATTTCTCCCGAAACCTCGGGACCATCAGGGCTAAAAACAATCTGATTTGTACTTTTGTAAAAGTCTGAAAAAAACGATTTCCATAAAAGTTTTTTCAAAAATAAAATCAGAAGTGCCAAAAGTATAATAATTTGTTCTAATTTCAAACGATTTCGTAAATTTCGACATGACAAAGCAAGCATACAATACAATAGGGGTAATGTCAGGAACTTCTCTTGACGGAATAGATCTGGCACACATCCAGTTTTCAATACTTGACCATAAATGGCAATTCACTATTCTGGAGAACGAAACAATTCCGTACACCCAGGATTGGGTATATGCACTAAAAGAAGCGGTAGGTTTCAGTCAAGATCAACTCGAAAAACTCAATCAGGACTATACCTTGTTATTAGGAAGCATAATTTCCGATTTTATCATCAGGCATAAAATAGAACACATCGATGCTGTTTGCTCTCACGGACATACAATATTGCATCAGCCCCAAAATGGTTTCACGCTTCAAATCGGCAACTTGCCTGAAATTGCAACCATCATAAATCAAAGAGTTGTTTGTGATTTTCGAGTTCAAGATGTACAATTAGGCGGACAAGGTGCTCCATTGGTTCCAATTGGGGACAGGATCTTATTCTCAGAATACGATTACTGCCTAAATCTAGGAGGTTTTTCAAACGTTTCGTTTGAAGAAAATAATACAAGAATAGCCTTCGATATTTCGCCGGTAAACACCGTCCTGAATTTCTATGCCAACCAGCTTGGCTTTGATTATGATGATGAAGGAAAGATAAGTAAATCAGGAAACCTTCATCCTGAATTATTCAATCAACTCAATGCACTTGATTTTTATCAAAAAGCGTATCCAAAATCGTTAGGATTTGAATTTGTAAAAGAAACCATCTTTCCGCTAATAGAAAGTTTTGATATTTCAACCGAAGACAAGATGCACACGTTTACCGAACATATTGCCTGTCAAATTGGTTTTGCACTCAAGATGAAAACTGGAAAACTCCTCATCACCGGTGGAGGTGCCTACAATAAATTCCTCATCAACCGAATCCATTTTCACTTGCCAGAAATGCAAATCATCATCCCCGAAAGCAAGATCCTCGAATTCAAGGAAGCTCTTATTTTTGCATTGCTGGGTGTTTTGAAATTACGAAATGAAGTAAATGTTTTGAGCAGTGTCACGGGAGCGGAGTACGACCATTCCAGTGGTAGGATATATTAGAACGTCAATTTACTTTTTATTATTTTGATGGCTCCTAATAATTCTAAACCTTTAAAGGAAAGAAGAGATCCATCCCAATATTCCTGAAACAAAATCCGCAACAGCGAAAACATTTTCGCCAAAAAAATAATCACAAAAAATACCAAATTCTCATCAACCTATTTTTTATATTTGCCAAAACTAAACATATCGCAACATAATGAAAGATTTATTACATAAATTCGAAAATAAAGAGCCAGAAATAGTATTCAATTGGAAAGACGCCGAAACCGAAGCCGAAGGGTGGACGGTAATCAACTCGCTCAGAGGTGGAGCTGCAGGTGGAGGAACTAGAATGAGAAAAGGATTGGATATGAACGAAGTACTTTCTCTTGCCAAAACAATGGAAGTAAAGTTCTCTGTTTCAGGTCCGGCTATCGGTGGAGCAAAATCAGGAATCAACTTCGATCCGAACGATCCTCGTAAAAAAGGTGTGTTGCAACGTTGGTACAAAGCCGTTTCGCCATTATTGAAAAGCTATTACGGTACAGGTGGCGATTTGAATGTAGATGAAATCCACGAAGTAATTCCAATGACTGAAGAGTGCGGTGTTTGGCATCCACAGGAAGGGGTCTTCAATGGACATTTCAAACCAACCGAAGCCGATAAGATCAACCGCATCGGACAATTGCGTCAGGGAGTTGTGAAAGTAATCGAAAACCCATCGTTCTCTCCAGACGTTGCCAAGAAATACACCGTTGCCGATATGATCACAGGATATGGCGTGGCCCAGGCCGTTCGTCATTATTATGATATCTACGGAGGTTCGGTAAAAGGCAAGAAAGCAATCGTTCAAGGTTTCGGAAACGTAGGTTCTGCTGCCGCTTTCTACCTTGCAGATATGGGTGCAAAAGTAGTCGGAATCATCGACCGTGATGGTGGCCTGATCAAGGAAGAAGGTTTTACCTTCGAAGAAATCAGGACGTTATTCCTAAACAAGGACGGAAACAAACTGGTGGCCGAGAATATGATTCCTTTCGAAGAAATCAACGCCAAGATCTGGACCATCGGTGCCGAAATTTTCACGCCTTGTGCGGCTTCAAGATTGGTAACTCAGGATCAGGTGGACAGTATGGTTGCCTCAGGATTGGAAGTGATATCTTGTGGAGCAAACGTACCTTTCGCTGACAAAGCGATCTTCTTCGGACCAATTATGGAAAATGTAGACAGCAAAGTCAGCCTTATCCCGGACTTTATCTCCAACTGCGGAATGGCACGTGTTTTCGCCTATTTCATGGAGAAAAAAGTACAAATGACCGACGAATCGATATTCAATGATACTTCCGAGATCATCAAGAATGCCATAGTAAAGGCACACGCCATCAGCAATTCAAAAACCAACATCAGTGCAACTGCTTTCGAAATTGCACTGAAACAATTGGTATAATATAGGAGTTCCACTTCGGGCATCCTTCCGATAACAATCGGATCATGAACCCGATGATTTCAAGTAGCTTGAAACCATCGGGTTATTTTTTCAACCTAAGGGCTTGATTAATGTTTCTCTCTGCTTTTGAACTGAAATTCCGTTACTTTGCAATAGGATCGTAAATAATGGAACATAATTTGCAGCAATTCCCGCAAAACAATTTATTTTCATTATTTTCGTTATCAAAATAGACAGCACGCTTTAATTTCAATCCATTATGAACGTTACCATTTCAGAAGAACAAAAAAAATCATTGGCCATAACGGCTGCAATTTTCGTATTGCTGTTCCTTATGCTGATTTTTATCAAATTTGCTTCCGAAATAAGAATCCAGGAATTGGCCGGAGGTGGCGGTGGGGGAGTCACGGTTAACTTTGGCGACAGCGAGGTAGGTTCGGGAGCAGATTACAGGAGCGAAGTGCTCAATGTAAGCGAAGCCTCCAAACAAGCGCCCACACCATCAGCACCCGAAGAAGAAATCCTGTCTCAAGAATCAGACGACGCAGTATCAGTTGCCGAAACCAAAAAACCTGTCAAGACCGAAGTCAAGAAAGTAGAACCCAAAGTAGTTCCAGAAGTCAAAAAAACATCCAAATCCGCAGACGATGCCTTGGCAAATATGTTCAACTCATCAAACAAAGGGGGGGATGGCGATGATGGTGTTGCGGGAAACAAAGGAAAAGCCAACGGTGACAAAAACTCAAGCAGCTATTATGGCGACGGTGGAAGCGGTGGTGGAACTGGCGGAGGCAATGGAACCGGAAACGGACCTGGCAATGGTTCTGGAAACGGTCCAGGTTCAGGTGGTGGAAATGGTGGTGGATATTCACTTGGAAACAGGAAAGCATTGACCAAGCCGGATCCGAAATACGTTTGCAACGAAACAGGAAAAGTAGTGGTAGAAGTAACGGTTGATAGAACCGGAAAAACAATCGGAGTGGTGGCAGGTGTCAAAGGAACAACGAATACCGCCAAATGTTTGGCAGATCAGGCAAAAATTGCTGCAATGAATACAAGGTGGCAGGCCGACGAGGATGCTCCAGAAAAGCAAGTCGGAAGAATCGTCTACACTTTCAGTCTGAACTAATTCTTTTGGTTTCCATTAAAATTTCTCATACAATAAAATGACCTATCAAGAAACGTTGGATTGGATGTTCAGTCAATTGCCAATGTACCAGCAACAAGGTGCCTCGGCTTATAAGAAAGACTTGACCAATACTTTATTACTGTCCAAATACCTCGACAATCCCGAAAAAAATATAAAAGCTATTCACGTTGCAGGAACAAATGGGAAAGGTTCAACGTCACATCTGTTGGCATCTGTTTTACAACAAGCGGGATACAAGGTCGGACTTTATACTTCTCCACATTTAAAGGATTTCCGCGAAAGAATCAAGATCAACGGAATGCCAATTTCAGAAGAGTTTGTCCGTGATTTTATAGCCGAAAACAAATCTTTTTTCGAGGAAAATCAATTGAGCTTCTTTGAAATGACAGTTGGATTGGCCTTTAATTATTTCAAGAAGGAAAAAATTGACATCGCCATCATTGAAGTAGGAATGGGAGGGAGATTGGATTCTACCAACATCATTACGCCACTGGTTTCAGTAATTACAAATATTGGATTGGACCATACCCAATTTCTAGGAAATACATTGGAGGCAATCGCTTTTGAAAAGGGGGGTATCATAAAACCAGATGTTCCCGTTGTCATCGGAGAATATACAAAGGAAACCAAGGAAGTGTTTTCGGCGAAAGCCAAGGAGACCAATTCGCAAATTTATTTCGCCTCCGATCTGATAGATGAAACGTATCCTTCCGCTTTGATTGGCGATTATCAAATATATAACAAGAAGACCGTTTTGCAAGCCATAAAAGTGTTGCAGGCACGAAGTGCATTCATAGTTTCAGAAGAAAACATCAGGAATGGTTTTCTAAAAGTAGTCGAAACGACAGGAATCCAAGGAAGGTGGCAACAAATTCATTCGGAACCGAAAGTAATTTGCGACACGGCACACAACAAGCATGGATTGGAAATTGTATTGAATCAGGTCCAAAACGAAAAATTTGACCGTTTGCACTTCGTCTTGGGAGTTGTGAATGATAAGGATTTGGAAGAAATCCTGCCATTGTTTCCAAAAAAGGCCCAATATTATTTTTCAAGGCCGAATATTCCCCGCGGACTCGATGCCGAAGTACTGCAGGAAAAAGCCAAAGGATTTGGTTTGGTTGGAAAAGTATATGGTTCAATTCCAGAAGCTTATCAATATGCTTTGAAATCGGCCTCCAAGACGGACCTTGTCTATGTTGGCGGAAGCACCTTTGTTGTGGCAGAAATTTTGTAATTTTTTAAAGTTTTATTTGCAAATCAATAAAAGAGGCTTATATTTGCACACGCAATAAGGGCAACCAAGTTGCTGAAATAGGGCGATTAGCTCAGCTGGTTCAGAGCACCTCGTTTACACCGAGGGGGTCGGGGGTTCGAACCCCTCATCGCCCACAGAAAGACAAAAAGCGACATTGGAAACAGTGTCGCTTTTTTAATTAATATACTTGTACTTAAGAGCTGGTTTATAATCTTTTTGTTTCTTTTTGGACATTGCGATATTATAGTACATAGATGCAACGAAAACCAAATTATTTGTCCTCTTCCAAAATGGAATTGTTTTTTCTACATATCTAATAGACTTTTCATAATTTTTGTTTTGCTCTGCTTCCATGATACCTAAAGTTAGATAGGCTTCGTTACTATCATACTCCCGATTATATCTTTTAGCAAACCTTAAGGCGTTGTTCGAGTAATAAAATGCAGAATCTGTTTTAATATGATTTTTCTGTACAGCATATTCAATCAACTCCTTATTTAAGATTTCATTATCCGGATTTCCTAAAAATCTATGAAGAAGAGCATAACGCACATAAATTGCACTGTATAATTCAGGGAATTTATGTTCCCTGCAAATTTTCATAGCTTTATTGAGATAGTTATATGCGATATCGTAGTTATACGATTTTTCATGGTTAAATGCTATAGCGTATGTTTGTCCTGCAGCTTAGGTTATAAAGCTTATGACGGCTGCCCCATCCAGTACTTCCATAAAAACAGGGAGTGCTTTCCCATGGTCAAACCTGTTGTCTGCAATCAGTGCTTTTTGATAGCGTACTTCAAGCGCCTGCTGTACCTGCTTTTTACCACTTCTGTTTTTTAAGATGCCGTACAGGCTGTCAACCTTTCTCTCGGCAGTTTCAAAATTATTATAATAAATAAGGCAGTCGATTTTACTGATGGCTTTATCAATACCAAATCCTGCGCCATGGCAAGCCCCCTCCAAAAAGCAAAACGGCAACTGCCAGAATTATTTTAACTTTGACCATATTACAACTTAATCTACCAAGCAATGGCACTAATTTTAATAATGACAGGCAATTATTACAACCAAAAATAATAAATATCAATGTAAGAATATTCATTATATAATTATCATTCCATTATAATAAGAGAAAGGACCGTCTTGATTTCAGGCAGCCCTTCTCTCCCTGTTTGATTTAATAGTGAATGATAAATTTAAACGGGATCAGTAATTTACTGATCCCGTTTTATTTACCTTGCCTTAATTAGTTTTCTTAAATATCAAAATGTCACCATAGCCGGGAGAAGTTTCTATTTTGAATTTTAAAATATTTCCGGATATTTCCGCTGTACCTTCACCATCTATAGTAGTCAGTTTACCGTTTAATACTGAAAAAGGTGCTGTTTCAGTATCTACATCACAACTTGAGTCATAAAATGAAACGGTTGCCTGCCCATTACTTTTAAATTCAATGTTATCTTTTGTGGTTGCGCATAAGTGGTTATAGTCGTCAATCCATTCTACACCGTCATCAATTGTGCCTTCCTGATGAAATTCCCACTTCCCAATCAGTTGTTCTGCCAACGATGCAGGAATGTCATTATTATTATCATCGTCACTAGAACATGAAAACGTTAAACCTGCTACAAAAAACAATGCTACATAAAGAAAATTTTTTTTCATAAAATGATTTTAAATTAATTAAACTTACCCAAATTTATAGCAGCAATTTGTAATCGTCAATTATATGGGATAAAACAGCAATTTTTGGGATAGATATGTGAATTTTAATTAATAACACCAGTACGTCGTATAATGTTGGATTTTGAAACAATTAAAAAACAGATACATTGTTTATTGTTTTACATAATGGTATATTCCCGTAAGTAAAATTATATTGTTTTTTAAATCATTGATTTATAAAGATTTAAAATTTTGGCAAAATATGATATGACTAATCACTTTAAGCTACTAAAGAACATCAGCATTACAATTAAGTGTTCGAATGTAATCCCTGACAACCCACAGATTATCAAACTCCTCAGGAAACTGGGGAGTTTTTTTGTTTTATAACAAATCCTATTTTTAAAATTATTTATTGATGGGATTTTTAATACTATAGTTGATATCTTTGCCATCACAAGTTCTTTACTTTATTTCTTTCAAATGGGAAAGGTCCCCGATTACGAATCGGGGTTAATAGGGAATCGTGTGCAAATCACGAACTGTCGCGCAACTGTAAGTAACGCCAAAAGTTTTTATCCTCGATGTCCACTGTTTGCCAAGGCGAATGGGAAGGACGATAAAAATGTTACAAGTCAGGAGACCTGCCTTTACCAACTTGACAATGCTTTCGCGGTTTGAAGCTCTTGGTTACTATTTTCTGCAGGGATAAGTGTGTTTATTCCGAAGGAACTTATTACTCCATTTTCTTCTAAGGCATTGTGAAATCCTGCAAAAGAGCTTTTAAATCATTTATTAATTTTTTAAAAGCAAAAAAATGCTCACAAACAACCTTGGCTACCCCAGGATCGGTAGCAACAGAGAACTCAAAAAAGCCTGTGAAAATTATTGGAACAACCAGATTCCATTGGAGGCACTGCTTGCAACAGGAAAGGAAATCCGGTTGAACAACTGGAAATTACAACAACAAGCAGGAATTGACCTTGTTCCTTCGAATGATTTTTCCTTTTATGACCAGGTATTGGATTTATCCCTGACCCTTGGTGCCATTCCGGAACGATATGCTGGTCTTGTTTCCGAACAAACCAATGCCACAGATTTGTATTTCGCCATGGCGAGAGGCTATCAGAAAAATGGCTTGGACATAACGGCCATGGAAATGACCAAATGGTTTGATACCAACTACCATTACATTGTTCCTGAATTTTATAAGGATCAGGATTTTAAACTTTTTTCAAGAAAAATCATTGATGAATTTATAGAAGCAAAGGAAAATGGAATTCTTACAAAGCCGGTACTAATCGGGCCGGTATCCTATTTGTTGCTTGGAAAAGAAAAAGAAGAAGGTTTTGAAAGGGTTGATCTTATCAGCAAACTTCTTCCCGTATACCTAGAATTAATCTCCGAGCTGGTAAAAAATGGAGTGAAATGGTTGCAGTTTGATGAGCCTTTCCTGGCATTGGATTTGAATAATAAGGAACAGCAAGCATTTGAATATGCTTATGATAAAATACAAAATGCCTTTCCTGAACTTAAAGTAATGCTTGCTACTTATTTTGAAGGCTTAAAAGACAATACGGCACTGGTGCTTTCGCTTCCGGTTTGTGCCTTGCACCTTGATCTGGTAAGAGACGAAAATCAGCTTATCGGGGTTCTGGATCAGCTACCAGAAGCAATGAGCCTTTCACTAGGACTGGTAGACGGTAGGAATATCTGGAAAAATGATTTTCTAAGCTCGCTCAAGCTGATTGACAAAGCAGTAAGTAAAATAGGAAAAGAAAGAATTATTATTGCTCCTTCCTGTTCACTGCTTCATAGTCCCTGTGATTTGGAATCGGAATCCGAAAATGTTGATTTGAATCCAGAAATAAAGCAATGGCTTGCTTTTGCCAAACAAAAAATCGAAGAGGTGGTTGTCATCAAGCAATTGGCCAATAGCGACAATATTACAAGTGCTACCAAGAAGCTCGAGGAAAATATAAAGGCAAATGAAAGCAGGAGAAACTCTTCACTGATACATAATCCCCAGGTAAAGGAGAGGGTTGCCGGACTGACAAAAGAAGATGCCTCACGCAAGAGCAGTTATGCCCAAAGAAGAATTTTGCAGGCCGAGGCCTTAAAGCTTCCTTTATTTCCAACCACGACAATTGGTTCATTTCCGCAAACGGCCGAAGTAAGAAGCTGGAGGGCCCAATTTAAAAAAGGCAACCTGACAGAAAAACAATATGATGCATTGATCCAGAAAGAAACTGAGGAGACCATCCGATTTCAAGAAGAGATTGATATTGATGTATTGGTACACGGCGAATTTGAACGAAATGATATGGTGGAATATTTTGGAGAACAGCTTCAGGGTTTCTTATTTACCAAGAATGGCTGGGTTCAAAGTTATGGAAGCCGATGCGTAAAGCCTCCAATCATTTATGGCGATGTATCACGTCCGAAACCGATGACGGTCAGATGGTCTGCCTATTCTCAATCCATTACCAAAAAACTCGTGAAAGGTATGCTTACCGGCCCTGTAACCATTTTGCAATGGTCATTTGTGCGAAACGACCAGCCCCGTTCTGAAACTTGTGTCCAGATTGCACTTGCCATACGCGATGAAGTAAGTGATTTGGAACAAGCAGGAATCAGGATTATCCAGATTGATGAGCCTGCAATACGGGAAGGATTGCCGCTTCGCAAGGAGAATTGGGCCGCTTATCTCGATTGGGCGGTAAATGCTTTCAAGGTTTCAGCCAGCAGTGTAGAGGATACCACACAAATTCACACCCATATGTGTTATTCAGAATTCAATGATATCATCCAAAACATTGCCGATATGGATGCAGATGTCATTACCATAGAATGTTCACGTTCGCAGATGGAACTTCTGGATGCTTTTGCCAATTTCAAATATCCAAATGAAATAGGTCCGGGAGTTTATGACATTCATTCTCCCCGGGTACCTTCAAGAGTAGAAATGTCGGCCTTGATTGAGAAAGCAATGTTGGTAATTCCAGCGGAACAACTTTGGATCAATCCAGACTGCGGACTAAAGACCCGCCATTGGGAAGAAACCAAGAAGGCACTCCTAGAAATGGTTGCTGCTGCAAAAGAATTAAGAGAGAAAGTACAAATAACAATTTAATAACTGATAAAGCCTGCCTGAAATTTCGGGCAGGTTATCTTATTTTCAAAAAAATCAATGAATAAAAAACCAAATGCAATCATAACGGCCATTGGAGGATACGTGCCTGAAACAATACTAGACAATTATACACTCGAAAAGATGGTTGATACCAATAATGATTGGATTGTCAGCCGTACAGGTATCAAGGAAAGAAGAATTCTTGCAGACAAAAGTCTTTCTACATCGGATATGGCGGCTTTTTCAATAAAAAATCTTCTTGAAAATTATAACATCAATCCAGGAGAAGTGGATTGTCTTATCCTTGCAACTTCTACTCCCGACACGCTTCTGAATCCTACAGCAACGATTGTTTGTCAAAAAGCCGGACTTGTCAATGCTTGGGGATTTGATATGAATGCAGCATGCAGTGGTTTTTTATATGCACTTTCAGTAGGAGCAAGTTTTATTGAAAGCAACAGATATGCAAAGGTTCTGGTGGTTGGAGCGGATCAAATGAGTGCCATTGTAAATTATGATGACAGGAATACCTGCGTTCTTTTTGGAGATGGTGCGGGAGTTGTCCTATTGGAAGCGTCAAGTGAAAAAGGAGGGATAAAAGATTATGTGTTTAAAAATGATGCTTCCGGAGCAACGGCATTATCAATTCCTGCAGGAGGTTCCTTGTTGCCGGCATCAGCCGAAACGGTAAAACAGAAAAAGCATTTTATCCAACAGGATGGCAGGACGGTTTTCAGGAATGCGATCAACGGAATGGGAAGTAGTTGTGTTGAAGTAATGGAACGCAATGATCTCAAAAGTGAAGATATCGATTGGATTGTGCCACATCAGGCCAATTTGCGAATTATTCACGCATTGAGCGACGCATTGAATTTTCCTGTCGAGAAAGTAAAAATAAATATTGAACGATACGGAAACACTACAGCGGCAACAATACCCTTGTGCATTTGGGATTTCAAAGACGATTTTAAATTTGGAGACAAGATACTGCTCACGGCTTTTGGAGCCGGATTCACCTGGGGAGCAACCCTTTTGGAATGGAGTATTTAAGAATAGAAAAGAGAATTATGACATTACAAGACAAGAAGAATGCAGCAGAAACACATATTTTTAAGGCGGTATTTCCCAATACAACCAATCATTACGATACACTCTTCGGAGGAACCGCAATGCAGCTTATGGATGAAGTCGCCTTTATAACCGCAACACGTTTCAGCAGGCAAAGGGTGGTAACGGTAAGCAGCGACAGGATTGACTTCAAAAAGCCAATTCCTGCAGGTACATTTGTAGAATTGATTGGAAAAGTGGGGCATATAGGAAACACTAGCATCCAGGTAAATGTTGAGATTTTTATCGAGAAGATGTATTCTGCGGAAAGGGAAAAAGCCATCACGGGAAATTTTACGTTTGTTGCAGTCAATGAAAACAAGGAACCAATGCCCATCAATAAGGAATAGCAATATTGTTTAAAAAGAAAAGCTCTTCGTTTGAAGAGCTTTTTTTATTTTTATAAGATTGGATTATTTTTTATTGGTGGCAATAACAAATTTCAAATTGTTCTTGACGCCAATCTGAAGCAAGTCAACCAAGTCCTGAACTTGCAGGTTGTAGGGAATCCTGACGATTACGGTTTTGTCTTTTGCATCACCCATCTTGGCAAGCAGGGCCGCCTCGAGTTCTTCAAAGCCCACTTGCTGCTTGTCTACGTAATAAAGTTTGTCTTCCGAAACGGACAGGCTGATGTGCTGCTTGTTTGTCTTTTCATTTTGTTCCGATTTAGGAAGCGTCATCTTGATGACATTCGGGTTTGCCAATGTTGAGATGATAAGGAAAAACAACAACAGGAAAAACATAATGTCGCTCAAGGACGAAGTCGCCACTTCCGCATGGAATCTTCTATTTCGTTTTATCGGCATGAGGTCTCTGGATTATGTTTACGAATTCTAATATTTGCTTTTGAACGTTCAAGGAGAAACTGTCAATCGTTCCGTTGAAGAGGTGGTAAGCCGCATAAGCGATGATACCAACGATAAGTCCGGCACCACTACTGATCATCTTTTCATATAGACCTCCGGAAATATTTCCGATACTGATGTTTTCGGTTACGGAAATACTGTAGAAGATCTTGATTACCCCGGAAATGGTTCCAACGAAACCAAGTGTCGGGGCAATACCCGCTATAAGTCCCAGGTGTCCCATGCGTTTTTCCATCTCACCAATTTCAATATTGGCAGCCCTCTCCATATTCGATTCGATCTCGGAAATTGGCCTTCCGATGGTAAGGATTCCTTCCTTCAGGACATTTCCAGAAGCGGACGAGGATCTTTCTGCCAAGGATACTGCGGCATCAATATTGCCGGCGTTCAATTGCATCCTTACGTCTTTTATCAACAAGGGATCGTGCTTTACAGCTTTCTTGATGGACAAGTAACGTTCAAAAATTAAATATACGGTATAAAAAAGCAAGATTATGATCGGAATAAGGAAGGCTCCACCTTTTAAAAGGAAGCTGAATAATGTCATTTCCTGATCAGTGGCAATTCCTTCGATGATGGTGTCTGATGTGGCTTTTGCAATGGTATCGGTTTGCAGTAGAATGGTTGAAAATGTCATAAATGATGCTCGTTATTAATTTTAAATCTATGGTTCTCTTGAATAGGATTTTTTTCAAATGTACACAAAAATAACCTTTTTTTGTATAGCTAAAAATTATAACGAAAGTTTTTGAAATATAGTACCTATATGGGCTGGATGTTGGGATTTAAGAGTAAAATAAAAAAAATAACCCCGCTATTTCTAACGGAGTTTTTCACAAAAAACAATGAAGCTAAATTTCTATTTAAAAGGTTTTAAATTGAAAAATAGTCGAAGTTGAAGAATTTCCGGCCTCATCGGTTGCAACCACTTTCCAATAGTAGGTGGTGTTCGAAGTCGTGCTCACTTGATTTAATCGCTCTTCGGTAATGGTTCCGATCAAGGTAGTCGGATTTGCAGCAGTTCCGAAATATATTTTATAATTGACAATATCGTCATCCACATCATTTCCCGACCATTCCAAATCAACAGTTGGTCCCTGGACGGTGCTGCTCATTGCTGGCGAAACCAATTCGGCAGGAAACGGAATATAGTTTTCAATCGCATCTCCAGCATTATAGAATTTCCATTTTTCGCTCTCGGCCAAAGCTCCGCTTGTACTTTTTGCCACAACGTACCATGAAAAAGGCGTGCCCTTCGTAAGATTTATTTCCATGGAAGTATTGTTTTGGGCATTGTACTGTAGTTGTGCCTGCGTATTGAGGTTCTTTACATATACATAATACAAGGCAGCATTTTCGGCAGCATTCCATTCAAATGTAACCTTGCTTTGCGTTGCTGAAACATTGGTTCCTGTTGTACATTCTGAATTGTTCAAAGGAAAAAGTAAGATGGCAGCATTTGCATTTCCTGCAGCAGTATCTCCATTCTCTTCGGAAGAGCCACAGCCAAAAGCTAGAAAAATGCTGGCTATAGCGAATGTTTTTAAGACGATTCTCATAGTTTGATGATTTTAGTATTGTACATAGAAGTGTTGGATACCGCTTTCAAGGCATACGTTCCGGCAGAAAGCGAACCCATATCGATTGAGAAAGCACTTCCTTCTGAAAGAAATTGTTTGTCAATGACCAATTTTCCCATCATCGAATAAATTTGGATGTAAACCGCTTCATTTCTTTGGGCAGGAACATTTACGAAAAGCAGGTTGTCCTTGACAGGATTTGGATACGTGAAGATTTTATCTTCCATAAAAAAGCGCTCCTCGTAGATTCCCTGGCAAGGCTTGTCCGTTTCAATTGAAACAATGTTCTCGCCAGCGTTTAGATGTATTGTAAAAGCATTCTCATCTGTAATAAAAAGAACATCATTGTGTGTAATCCTGTAAAGATTTCCTCCGTTTAAATCCAGCGTCAAATTGTTTTCTGCATTTGAAACGTTTGCCGTAACCGATAATAAAGCTGGTTCCTGAATGACAATTTCAAAACAGTTCTGAAAATCTGATAGTGTGGGGATTGTGATGCATACGGTATGATTTCCACCACCCAGATTTGTAAAAGAAGTATTTTGTGTAAATGAACTGTTCTGGTTTATCCCGTTTCCGGAAATCACAGCAACATACGGATGATTGGCATTTGCTGTAATTTCGATGGTTCCATTATTGGCATCCTTGCAGGTTTCGCTTTTGCTTTTAATAGTGAAATTATCAGCAGCCAGGCTGAAAATCGTACAACCGTTGAAATCTACCACATCGCCAACCGGAGTGCCGGGGCAATCATCATCGGCATTGCTGACGCCGTCATTGTCATCATCCGGCTGCATCAGCGAAAAACGGATCCAGTTCAAGTTGAAACCGGGATCCAGTACATTTATCCTCGCAATATATCTTCCGGCAGGAAGCGTGGCATTCGAAACAGTTGTTGCCCAAGTTGTCCAAGATCCAGTAGGGTTCAATGTTACCGTCTGGTAGGTTTCCGTCGTATCGCCAATCAGTTGCAGATTTACTTTTCCAGTCGCATTCTGACCCGAAGTCCTGTATTCAACCTTATAGTTTCCTGTTTCGGCAATGTTGACCAAAAAATCAAGATAGTCGCCACTATCCGTATAGCCCAATGCAGAACCACCTCCAATATCGGAGGTGGTTTCAAGAGTCATTCCTTGATTGTGGTAAAAATGTTCGGCCTCAATTTTGCCAGAGATACCCAGGATGTTTCCAACGTTGTTCTTTACTGGCTTGTTATTGAAGACAGGCTGGGAGGTAGCGTCGTTTGCCAAAATATTAGTCCCGTTGTAAGAAAGCGTTACCACGTCGGAGGCATTTATCGCCACTGCAGGTTTGATCATGATGGAACTCAGATTGTCAGGATTTACAGCAATAGAACTGATTGTGGATGGAGTTCCGTTTACAATCAGTTGCAAATTGCTCGCAGAAAAATTGATTCCAGATTGCAAATCCTTGTTGAACGTCAGGTTCACTTTGTCACCAAGTATGGAAGTCGAAGCTTCTACCACTTTCATTGCGGCTTGGGCCGATGGAACAGGGTTCTTGAATTCTAAAAAGTTGAGGTTGAAATTCCCTGCCTCAAAGTAGACCTTGACCTTGTTGGTTCCTTGATTCAGGAGAACGTCGGTGAGTGTGGCGGTTCCCCAAGTCGAATAACCTCCCGTCGGAGGAAGCGTCATGGTTTCGGAAATTTGTCCGTTTGCATCAGCAAGATATAGTTTTCCTCCCGTTGGACCTGCATATCGAATATCAATGGCATAAGAAGTCAAGGCATTGGCTTCGATGGTGTATTGCAACCACTCCTTGGGCTCGATGAAACCGACTTGGAATCCGTTTGTAACGTTGTCATTGCAGGCTTGTATGTCAACACCGTCATTTCGCATCGACCAGCCTTTGTTCCAATCAGCAAAAGTTCCCGTATCTGTCCTGTAATTTACAAAATCGGTATCGTCATAGGCATGACCAATGCGACCCAGGTCATAATTAACCGCAAATACCTTTCCTGGCAGGACATGATTTTTGTACGCTATTGTTTCGGTTGATTGCACTTGTCTGAACATGGCATCAATCACATCCGGCTTGACCGTTACATTTTCCATCTTGTAATTTTCGGCAATCTGCATCAAGGCCGCCTTTGCAAAAGCTACCGTAGGTTGGGTGCCTCCATTTTGCCAATAATTCAATAGTGTCTGATAATCGGCTGTTTTGGTAACGGCTGTAACCCCGGCAATGCTTTCTATTTTTTTCATTGGCCAGAAAGCCCATCCGATGTTGTTGGATTCCATCAATGAAAGGGCGTCCGTAAACCAGACGTTTGAGTTTTCGCCACTTTCGCCAAGCCATATCGGAACGTTGTGTTGTGTTCTCAGATTCAATATTCCCTGGATGGATGCCGTCGTGTTGTAATTCCAATATTTATGGAAGCTCAAGGCCATGTTTTCATCCCAAAGGGGAAACATTCCATTGTAATTATTACCCCAGCAATTTCCTTCTATAAAAATCAAGTGGTTGGTGTCGACTTCCCTGATGGCAGCCGTTACATCAACCTGGAGCGCTCTCAACGGACCGTTGTTCTGTTCGTCACAACCATTTTGATTGGTTCCGGTAAAGTTCCAGTTCGGCTCGTTGATGATGTCGTAGGCTCCAATCCACGGACTGTCCTTGTATCTCAACGCAAGTTTTCGCCACAACGCAATCATTTTATTTCGGTTGTCCACGCTTTCCCAAAGAGATGGTTTCGTACTGTCGTAATCAGAGATATTGGCATCTTTTCCCTGGCCTCCAGGAGCCGCATGCAAATCCAGGATCAGGTACAGGTTGTTTTCGGCACACCAGGCCAATAAGTTGTCGGTCATTTCGAAACCTTCGTCCAGCCAAGTATTTTGACCAGCAACGGGTTCTTGTTCAATAGGCAGGGTGTATAAATTATAATGCATTGGCAACCTTACCGAATTGAATCCCCAGGCGGCAAGAGAATCAATATCTCTTTTTGTAATCCCATTGTTCCGGTAGGCCTGATAAAATTCCGCAGTATTGCTTTCGCCGATCAACTGCGTGATTTTTTCTTTTATTTTGTGTTGGGGACCGGCAAAGGCATCGGTTTGAAGCATATAGCCTTCCTGGACCATCCATCCTCCAAGTCCGAGTCCCCTCAGGATAACATTTTGTCCATTTCCGTTCACAATGTTTTGTCCGTCGCGATGCAGAAATCCTTGTCCGAATGACGACAAGGAACATGTTGCCATCAATAGTAAAATTATTTTTCTCATATCATGTCAATTTAATCCTTAGTAAACCAATGTCTGGATTCCGTGTGCTGGAATTTCCACAACTGCCTTGGTGCTGTTTACAAAAAGATTGTAGGTTACTTTCTTATTGCTTTTATTCATTACGACCGTTATCATCTTTCCATCCTTATTGAGGAAGGAAGTACTTAGCAATTGGCTTCTGCTCACCACCGTGCTGACTCTTTTTGCTTCAGGACGAATGAATTTTGAAAAATGTCCAATATAGTAATAGGAAGGGGTGTAAATCAATTCTCCCTTGTCGGTATCACCATGGATGGGCGCGAAACAAAAATTGCCGACATGGTTTGGCCCGCCTTGCTGGTCCAAAAGTATGTTCCAATCGGTCCAGGCCACCGTTCCGTTGTTGAAATCATTGATCATGGAGATGCCGTAGCGTTCTCCATTTGCCCAGAACTGATAGTTCTTCTGATCAAAGCTTTCCACGCAGCCCTCGGTAAACATCAGATGCTTGTCGGGATAGGCTTCGTAAACTTTCCCAACATTGTCAAACATCGGTTCTCCACCAGCCCAGGTCTCATACCAATGAAAGCCCATTCCCCACGCATATTTTGAAGCTTCGGGATCCGAGAAAATAACATTGGCACGTTGGAACATCAAATCGCGGTTGTGGTCCCACACCACGATTTTCTTGTCGCCATAGCCACTTTTGGCCATTGTCGGTCCAAGGTAATTCTTAAGGAAATCTCTTTCCTCCTCGGCAGTGAAAATGCAGGATTCCCATTTTTGTACCGCCATAGGCTCGTTCTGGACGGTGATTCCCCAGATGGGCATTCCTTCCTTTTCATAGGCATTGATAAATTTCGTGTAATAATTGGCCCATGACTGGAAATATTCCGGCAATAGCTTGCCGCCTTTAAGCATGTGCTTGTTGTCTTTCATAAAGGCAGGAGGGCTCCACGGACTAACATATAGCGGTATTTTTCCTCCAGCCGTTTTTGTTGCGGCTTTGATCAGGGGAATACGGTATTTCTTATCGTGATCGATGCTGAACGATTTCAAATCCTTGTCGCCTTCCTTGATATAGGTATAACTGCCGCTGCTGAAGTCAGAGCTGTGGATTGTAGTTCTCAGAAGGGAATATCCGATGCCTTTTTCTTTGTCGTAATAGGCATCTAGAAATTCTTGTTGCTTGCTTTTTGGAAGTTTTGCAAATACCTCGGCACTTGCATCGGTAATGGCACCTCCAATTCCCATAAAGCTTTGGAAAGTCTTGTCAGGATTCACAAATACAGATATTTCGGTTTCCAAGGGCTGTTTTGCAGTTTTGAAAACTAAATTATCGGTCTGTGTCAATCTTAAATTGATGCTGTCGGCTGTAGTGTAGACGGTTATTTTTTTTCCATCGGTAGAAAATGCTTGCTTCGAAGAATCTTTTTTTTGGCAGAAACCCGAGGCTGAAAGTAAAAGTGCGAATAGGATCAGATTGTTTCTCTTCATTTTAATTTTTATTTGGATATGTGATTGGTATATTGATTGATGATAATGGCAGTTGGTTAAAAAATAGCCCGTAAACCAATGATTACAGGCTATTTCAACTAACTCAACTCAAACTAAACCTTAGTCTTGTGGAACACCCCGGAATTCAACGTTGTCAATTGTTATTCCCGTTGTTCCGGTATTTGCACCACCACATTTTATAACCAGATAGATGGTGCCTGATGTAGTAAATTGTACCGTATTTCCAGAACCGGAACAGCTCAGCCCGGCAAGATTGCCATTGAAAGGGGCATTTCCACATCCCGCCCAGGTATTCAGGCCTATTCTTGTTCCTCCCGCGGAGTAATCATTTCCTTGCGAAGGTGCAGTTGGAGAAGCAAAAACCTCAAACCACACATCTGTAGCGCCAGAACCAGAAACTTTCATATCAATTTTATAAGATTTTCCAGCCTCGACTTCAATGGCTTGAAAAATCCCTTGCTGGTTGCTCCCGGTTGCATTGATTGTGGCACTTCCCTGATTGAAAGTCCAGGCAGCTCCGGATGCACTAATATTCAAGACGGTCCATTCTGCATGGTCTTCTGCATTTTCAAATTTGCCTCCCTTTACAAGATTTCCTGCTGCCGGATCAGAAGCAGTTACAACCACTTCCTGGGCAGATGAAATGGCGCTTCCGCCTCTTCCATAAGCAGTGTGGGTAATTGTATACGTTCCTGCATCGGGCAAGAAGATATTCTCAACCAGTTCTCCCCTAAAGGAAGTTCCATTTCCTAAATCCCATTTGTGGTACCAGATATTTTCGGCACCAGCGGTTTCTACCTTGTAGCGGTTTCCATTTTCATCAGTTTGTGTAATGGTGAAACTGGCATCAAGATCTTTATCGGCCAAACCATTGCCTGAACCAAATTCTTCAGGCTGGCAGCTTGTCAGGACAGCAGCGGTCAATGCCATAAACAAAATACATATATGTCTTTTCATGATTGTCATTTTTTAATTAGGATAGTTGAGGTTTTGTTCAATCAGCGTATTGTTTAATTCTTGCATCGGGATCGGCAGGACTTCATTCTTGCCTGCTATGAATCCTTTCGGTCCTAATACGGTTGCAGCTCTTCCGGTTCTCACAAGATCATAGAAACGATGTCCTTCGCCGGCCAGTTCCAATCTTCTTTCGTTTATGATTGCATCCATTGACACAGGAACAGGTCCCAGGCCAACACGTGCCCTTACAGCATCCAACAAAGCCTGTGCTCTTGCGCCAGAAGCACCCAGGGCTTCCGCTTCCATCAAATAGGTATCGGCCAATCGGATCACATAAGTATTTTGTCTGTAATTGGTTTCTGCAACTCCACCTCCGGTAGTGACATCAGATTTTAAAGGCATGAATTTTCTCAAGTAATATCCCGTGTCCATATAGGTGGCATCAGTGGCATAATCAATTTTTCCTTCTTGCTTGAGTAGTTTCAGATTGGCAATCGTAGCATTGAATCTTGGGTCGCCAGCCATTGCATCAAACAAGCTTTGGGTAATGACATTGAAACTCCATCCGCTTGCAAAATCGGGAGCATCATTTGCGATCTTGACATAACCTCTTGGTCCCACCATCACATTTAACGTATTGCCCTCATCCCTGTCAGTAGCATAACTTCCCCAATCAGAGTTGCTGAGATTGGTGTGGGAAGCTGATAAGATGGCTTCACTATGAAATTTATTGTCAACCACCCACAGATCGGCAAAATTATCAAGAAGCTTGTATCCGTATTGGCTTGTTCCGCCAGGTGTTCCGTTTACTTGTGCCAATTGTTCGGCCGCCAATGCATTTTTTCCTTCATAGAGGTAGACTTTCCCCAAAAGAGCTTGTGCGGATCCTTTTGAAAAGCGTCCCGCTTCGGTTGCAGGATCCGGAAGCATTGCAGGCAAATCGGCAATGGCCTCAATCAGGTCAAGTTCAATTTGGGCATATACTTCATCTTTTGGCGCCTGTGGTACATTAAAAACTTCAGATGTATTCAATGTTCTGGTCAAAAGGGGGATGTTTCCAAACATTCTTAAAAGTTCGAAGTTGTAATAGGCTCTCAGGGCTTTGGCTTCTGCCGTAAAACGCATCTTTACATTTTCATCCATGGGAATGCCTGGTAGTTTTTCCAGCAATTTATTGGCCCTGAAGACACCTTTGAAATAATCGCTCCAGAAACTCCTCGGCATTGTTCCTCCAGTTATAGTGTAATTTGAAAAGGATTGGATTCCTGCACCATCAGTTGCACCACCTCCGCCTGCCAAGTGATCGTCCGAACCGGCATTCATCATGGCAATTAGATTTTCAAATCCGCCTGATTGTTTCCTGAAGATGTCGTAGGTGGCAACCAATGCTCCAAATGCATCTTCTTCGTTTGCATAAAAATTGTCTTCCAGGATCAAGGCATTCTTATCGGGTGTCAAAAATTCCTCATCACAAGAAAAAAACAATGATGAGCAAATTAATAGTATCAGATATTTATTAAATTTTTTCATGATATTTTTTATTAAAATTGTAAGTTAACTCCAAACATGTACGTTTTTGCCTGTGGGTAATAGCCTCTGTCGATGCCCATCACGCCTCCGCCAATTTCTGGATCATAGCCTGTATATTTGGTAAAAGTGAAAAGGTTTTCGCCAGTTACATAAATCCGGGTTCTCTGCAAGCCGATTTTTTCAATCCATTTCGTAGGAAGTGAATAACCCAGCTGTATGGTCTTGATCCTGAAATAGTCACCATCCTGCAGGTAAAAATCAGATGCATTGCTGAAGTTCTTGTTGGAATCGTTGGAAGTCAATCTTGGATAACTGTTGGATGTTCCTTCGCCCGTCCATCTGCTCAAGGCATTGGTTTGCCAGTTGGCACTCGGTATGTCCAAACGTCTCAATCCTTGATAGATCTGGTTTCCAGCTACACCCTGGCCAAAAGCAAGGAGGTCAAAATCCTTGTATTTCAAGCTGATCGTGATTCCGTAGGTCACGTTAGGAAGTGGGTTTCCAATAAAATCCCTGTCATCTCCATCAATGGTTCCATCCCCGTTTAGATCCCTCCATCTGAAATCTCCTGGAACGGCATTTGGTTGGATCTGGTTTCCATTTGCATCTACATAGGCATCGATTTCGGCTTGATTCTGAAAGATACCATCCGTTCGCAAGCCAAAGAATGAATTTACGGGCTGTCCGGCCTGTGTTCTCACGATAGAACTGAACGCATTCGATTGAATGTTCGGGCCATCTTCAAACGCTATTCCCGGAGCCAGGTAGTTTACCTCGTTTTTTACCATGGAGAAATTTCCGTTCAGCGAGATTTCAAAATCGCCCAGTCTTTTCCTGTACCCAAATGCTACATCAAATCCAGTGTTTGACATGTCTCCAACATTGGCAGAAGGATCTCCATTTGATCCGACATATCCGGGAATTGGAAAAGATTTCAGGATTCCGTTTGTTTGCTTGTTGAAAATATCGAAGGATAGTGTGAAGTCGTTGAAGAGTGTTGCATCAAACCCAATATTGGTCTGCGTTGTCTCTTCCCATTTCAAATCAGGGTTGGATGGAGCATCCGGGCTGAACCCTGCCACAACATTGCCTTGTGTCCCCAAAGTATAGTTTCTCCCTGTTCCAATGGAAGAAACAAACCTCCAATCCGGAATCGCATCATTTCCTGTAATTCCATATCCTCCCCTGAATTTCAAAGTGTTGATTATCTTGCTTTCCTTCCAGAAGGCTTCTTTTGAGACTACCCATCCAAGTGAAAACGAAGGAAAAATTCCATACTTGTTGTTTCCTCCAAACTTGGAAGAGCCATCGCGTCTCACGATACCTGTAAAAAGATACTTTTCATCGTAGTCGTAGTTGACTCTCGCAAAAAGAGATGTCAGGATATGATGGGTTCCTTCAGAGCCCCAGGCGGTAGTATTTGCTGCAGTGGCTTCGTGGTTGATGGAGGCTTCTGTCCAATTATCGGCAGCGATGTTGTATTTTGTAATTCCATTTCCCCTATTGATCCCATCAATGTAAGTTCCTTGACCGAGCAATACATCTACATTATGCTTTGTGAAATTTTTCTTGTAGTTGAGTGTGTTTTCGATGTTCCAGCCAAACCCTCTTTGGGTTTCCTGGTAAACGCTGTTCCGCGTATTGCTGGAATTTGCATTCAAATAATACTCAGGAGTAAAGCTGTAATTGCCCCAATAGGAAAGTTTGGCTCCCAGGGTACTTCTGAATTTCAACCCTTCGATGATCTCTATTTCCGCATAGGCATTTCCAACAAAATTATCCGACCATCCGTAGTTCCCCAATCTTGTCTGGGCATACGCCAGAGGATTAGACATTTCTTGTTGGACAATGGAAGAGATACCGTAAGGATTGCCGTTCGCATCGCGAATAATATTGGGAATATTGTAAGGGCTTTGGTTCAGCCTATCAGGATCGGTAACAATGACTGGTGTTATGGGATCCAGATTTATGGCAGATGCAAGTGGTCCTCCAAATTCGTTATTGGTATTTCCCAGGCCAACATTTTTTTCATTGGAATACCCCAGGGTCTGTCCGAAAGTGATTCTTTTGCTGATCTTGTGTGTTGAATTTATACGGATATTTCTACGTGTGTATTTTGAAATCTGACTCATGACGATACCTTCCTGGTCCTGCAAGCCAAATGAAACATAGAAATTTGAGATGTCGTTCCCACCGCTGAAGCTCAATTCGTGCCCTTGTCTGAAAGCATTGTCGTTAAAAATAACATCCTGCCAATCAGTTCCTTTTCCTAAGGAAGCTGGATCTGCAAAAACGGGTTCTCCACCACCGTTAACGGACATTTCGTTTCTTAAAGTTGCATATTGTTCCGCATTCAAGAGATCCAATTTTCGGGCTGGTCCGGATGTACCTGTGTAACCGTTGTAGGTAACACTCATTTTTCCAGACTTTCCTTTCTTGGTGGTTACCAATATTACACCGGTCGCAGATCTTGATCCATAAATGGCTTGTGATGCCGCATCCTTCAATACTTCAATGGATTCAATGTCCGATTGATTCAGGAAACCAATTCCTCCCGCATCCACGATAACACCATCTACAACCCAAAGTGGCTCGTTGTTGTTCATGGAAGTGATACCCCTGACCCTGATTGTTGAATTTGTTCCCGGCTGTCCTGCATTTGAAGCAATAAATACTCCTGAGGCTCTTCCTTGCAAGGATTGTTCTACTCTTGTAATCGGCAGGTTCTCCAAATCTTTGGCCTTGACGCTGGAAATTGCACCGGTAACGACACTCTTCTTCTGCGTGCCATACCCAACCACTACGACTTCATCCAAATCCTGTGTGTCTGTTTTTAAAGTAAAATTGATCGTTGTCCTGCCATTTACGGTTTCCTCGCCAACCATATAACCGATAAAGCTATAGGTCAGGACACTGTTGCTGGCAGCTGTAATCTGATAATTTCCGTCAAAGTCCGATGAGGTCGCATTGGTTGTACCCTTGACTGAAACGGTAACTCCGGGCATCGGAAGTCCGACTTCGTCTACAATCTTGCCCTTGACATTTATATCCTGGGCATAACTGCTCATTGCGAATAGAATAGACGAAAAACAAAAATAGAGTAATTTTGTAAATTTCATATTTCTGAAAATTTTGGTTAGTTAATTATTAATTCATAGCAATATTATACTTAATTTTTTGTTATCGATAATTTAATATCATTACAAAAACACATCAAGTTTGTATTTTTTACTAAACAAAAACACATCAAAATAATTTTAATATATTGATAATTAATAATTTAAAATTTATTTTTAAATGTTACGAAAACGTTAACTTAAAAAAACAAACACTACATTTATGCAAATATTCAATTAACACATCATTTGCCTGTCATTTAAGGTTTAATTAACAGCATTTGAATGTCATCGAGGTTTATATTTTTACAATTATGAAATTATTCAGATCACTTTTTTTGTTTTTAAGTTTGTCGTTTTCTTATAGCAATTCTTTTGCCCAGGTGAAGAGCATTGGATTGCCGGAAATCAATAATTACAAGAAAACGGACTACAAGGGTGGGACTCAAAACTGGGGAATTGATCAGGATGCAAATGGCAATTTATATTTTGCCAATAATTCAGGACTGTTGAAGTTTGATGGATCTTCCTGGGGCGAATACAAGCTTCCCAACAATTCTTCCATCCGCTCGTTGAAAGTGGGTAATTCAAACAAGGTTTACGTGGGAGGTTATAATGAATTTGGTTATTTTCAGCCTGACGAGAAAGGAAAACTGCGCTATCATTCAGTAGCAAGATTGGTAAATGAAAATAACCGCCAGCAGATCGATTTTATCTGGAAATTACACCAATTCAAGGAGGAAATAATCTACCAATCTTTCGATAAGGCCTACATCTATAATGGCAAAACCTTAAAAATACTGGAAGCACCGGGCAAGTTCCAGTTTTCTTTTGTGGTAAACGATAGATTGTATTTTCAAGACAGTTCATTCGGAATTTTGGAATATGTAAACGGGAAGCTGGTTGGCTTGCCTGGAACGATGGCGTTGAACAATACGGAAGTCTGGGGGATGTTTCCCTTGTCTCAAACAAGAATGCTCGTTACCACTTTAGACAGGGGATTGTTCTTGTATGAAAACAATACCCTTGTACAATGGGAAACGGAAGCCAATGTTTTTATGAAAAAGAACAGCTGCCTGGGAGGTGTTGCAATCCAGGATAACTTTATTGCACTGAATTCAGTCCTGGATGGAATCCTTGTAGTTGATTACAACGGCCGGATCGTACAGCACGTCAATCGTAAAAAGGGAATGCAGAACAATACGGTGCTTTCTTCTTTCATGGACAGTAAGAATAATCTATGGCTGGGATTGGACAACGGGATCACTTTCATCAATGAAAGCTCTCCTTTTACGTATTTTGGATTCAGCTATGGCATCAGTACGGTCTATGCTTCTGTTGTGCACGATAATATCTTATATGTTGCCACCAATCAGGGACTTTTTTATCATTCCTGGGACAAGACCTTCAAGGAAGAATCTTTTGAGTTGGTAGAAGGGACCACGGGGCAGGCTTGGAATATACAAGTCATTGACGGGCAATTGTTTTGTGGCCACAACAGGGGAATGCTTCTTGTTGTGGGAAACAAAGTCATCAGGACATTGGATTCAAATGGGTATTGGGGATTGAAAAAGATTCCAAACCGGCCAGATTTACTTATTGGTCCCAATTATACAGGTTTCGGAATATTTCAAAAGACAGGAAAGGAGTGGAGCCTCAGGAATTATGTCGAAGGGATGACCAAATCATCAAGTACCTATGAAGTGGAAGGAAATAACGTCTGGCTGAAAAAGGACAACCTGCTGTATCAGATGAAGCTGAGCAATGACTTCAAGAAGTTCAAATCCATCAAAACCTATAAAAATCTATCGCCATCGGAAAGGGGCATATCGAGTGTCCAACTGATCAATAACACGGTTTACTTCCAGAACAACAATCACTTTTACAGGTATTCTGCGGAGCGGGATTTGTTTTTTGAAGACAAGCAGATAAGTGTCCTTTTTAAAGATCTGCCCATAATACGTTCTTCTTTCCAGGATAAGATCGGTAATATCTGGTATGTGTACAACGAGTCAATCGGAGTTTTGAAAAAAGACAATGAAACGGGATACAAGAATATTCTCGCGCCGTTTTCCAATCTTACGGGAAATATCTTGTTTGACTATTTGTCCATCAATACCATCGATTCACGTAATATTTTTATCGGAATGACAGACGGTCTTGCCCATTACGATCCCGAACTTTTAAATAACTTTTCTTCAAGACCGAAAGCTTTCATAAGAAGTTTTTCATTTCCAGGCGATACGCTCATTATCGGAAATATTCCAAAGAGCAATGCATCCTATGAGATTCCATACAAATCCAATAATGTGAAGTTTACCTTTTCATCGCCTACTTATGAAAATCTTGCCAATGTAGAATTCTCCTATAAACTTGAAGGTTTCGATGAAAAATGGAGCAATTGGACGACCGTTTCGATGAAGGAATATACCAATCTTCGCGAAGATGATTATGTGATGAAAGTCAGGGTGAGAAACAGTTATGGCATAATATCCGAGCCAGCTGAAGTTGCGTTTACCATCCTGCCACCTTTCTACAGGCATTTTCTGGCATATGTTTTTTATCTGATGGCTGTTGTCTCGATTGTCTATTTTATTCGCCAGCGCATCAGGATGAAGATCCGCAAGAACAAATATTATGAAACCATCGAGCAGAGAAGGCTGTATCTGGAAAAGGAAGCCAAGATCCGCCAGGAGCAATTTGAATTGGAGAAAGAGATTGAGCGACTCAAGAACGACAAGCTCAAAATAAAAATCCTCGCAAAGGACAAGGAACTGGTCAATAACTCGCTGCAAGTGGTCAAGAAGAATAAGATCTTGAATGGAATCATCCATAAGATGAAAGATATTGATGTGGAAAATATGGAGGACTCGGTAAAATTCCAACTCGGAAAGCTCAACAAGAGCATTGTTAAAGAGGTGAACGCCGATAAAAGCTGGAAGGATCTGGAGAAGCACATCAAGAACGTGCATTTTGATTTCCTGAAGCGATTAAAGGAAAAATACCCTACCATATCGCCGAGGGAGCTTGATCTTTCTACTTATCTGCTGATGAACATGTCAACCAAGGAAATCGCCGAGATCATGAATATTTCTGGTGGTGGTGTGGAGCTTGCCCGATACCGGCTCCGAAAAAAGCTTGGCTTGAACAAAAAGGAAAACCTGATTGGATTTTTGATGAGCATATAAACAAAAAAAGCGTCTAATCTAGACGCTTTTCTTAGTTAATTAATATTTATAAAACGAAATAAGTATTCTTAACGGGCTCGATGTAGTTGTCATTTGGAGCCGCTTGGATGTTGTCTTCTTCAAATTCATCACGGTACTCGTTTACCATCTGCATCAGGTTTTTCTCGATGTTGTTTGAAATTGTCGTTACCGGAGTATCTGTTGGTCGGCTTTCAAAAGGATCCTGCAGATGGATGGCCATTTTTTCAATTAAGAAGAATGCCGCACCAATGGTCGTTACCAAAGGAATCTGCAACCAGCCGATCAGATCGTTCAAACCGAAAGGAAGCAAGATCAGGAAAAGACACAATGTAAAACGGATGTACATGCTATAGGTCGTAGGGAAAATAGTATTCTTGATTCGCTCGCATTTTCCCATTGCATCACACAATCTTGTAAGCGTGTTGTCAATTTCAACTTGCTGGTAAACGTTCAAATAACCTTTCTGGCTTGCAACCTTCAAGTCTTTTGAGTGAAGCAACAGCAAGGCATTGGGAACGTGCTTGTGTTTTTTAACGAAACGTAATTCGTCCGGGGTAAGCAGATTTTTAATCGGCTTGATTGGATCTTTTCCACGTAGCGATTGTCCGAGACTGTAGCACCAGGCAGCTTGCCTCTTGGCAAATTTTTCCTTGAATTCATTTGCCTCTACAGAAAAATCAGGATCCTTGTAAAAGGTGATTATCTGCCTTACAACCGTCCTGGAATCATTAACAATCGCTCCCCAGATGATTCGGGCTTCCCACCATCTGTCGTAAGCCTGGTTTGATTTAAACGCCAGCAACAAGGATATGATGGTACCGATGATGGTAGGTATCGCAATAGGGATGTTCAAGGCATTTGCTTCAAAATAAGAGTGGGCCACTTCAAAAGCAATTACATATAGGATAACCAGTACAAGTTCGTATTTTATCTTTCCCAAGACATATTTCATTGGGATCTTCTTATTTAATAGCATGGGTTTTAATTTTAAGGGTGAATATTCATCGCTCTAAAACTATTTTAGACCAATTCTTCATAGACCGAAAGGACGGGGAGTCCGAGTACTTCATTGATGGTACTCATGTTTTTTTTCTTGAAAGAAATCTTTTCGGGTTTTCGGGTTTCGATCAGCAGGCTGATTTTATTTTTCGAAATCGCTTCGGCCAACATTGCAGTCATGTCTTCTGCCACTTGGCTTTCTTGAATTTTTGCCTGGCTCACGATCTTGCAGTCAAATTCATTTAGGATCAATTGCTGCAGGTCTTCCGCCTGGAATCTTGACTTGTTTTTTTCAAGATACAAGGCTTTGGACAAATCCTGTTCGTTGCAATTCTCGGTCAGGTGAAGGATTGGTGATTTGCAGTTGCACAGGAGTTGCATGCATTGGACCTGTATCTTTTTGGCGGAAGATTTGAAAGAAGGCGTCAGTATGGTAAGGCTGATTTTATGGAACTCGATCAGATTCTTGATCAAGGGGGAAGAAACCCCGTATTGATTGTGGATCTTCAAGGTGCAATTTCCCGCTTCATTGATCATCGCCCTGATTTCGTTCAGCACTTTCTTTTGGGAAACGGTCATTTCGCTTTTTACAGTTCTCAAGAAAAATGCAGCCGAATCCGTATCAGGAACTTCTGCCACAAGCATCAACATTATGGTGCAATTCTCGTCTTTTGATTGTCTTATCGCAGTTTTAACAGCATTGACTGTGTCTGCTTCTAAAGTCGTAGGGATCAGTAAATTTTTCATATGTATAGCTTTTTTATACATACAAATTAACTACTGCTGCTTTAGAGCAACCTTAATATAGGATTAGAACTTTCTAAGATTTTACATTAGAATTTTTAATGTTGGATTTTTGGAAGAGAATACTAACCACGGTTCCCTTGCCTGTCTCGGATTGTACTTGGATTTCACCGTTATGCATCCTGATGATTTTCATGGCCAACGGAAGTCCCAGACCATAGCCGGTATATTTGGATGCAATCTTTCCTCGGAAGAAAGGCTCGTATAGATGAGGAATGTCTTCAGGCGGAATCCCGATTCCGATATCGGTAATTGTGACCTTGATTTTGGTTTTCTCCGCCAGGAGCGAAACAAAAACTTCATCATTGTCGGAGTATTTTACACCATTGGAAATGATGTTGTTCAAGGCCAATTCCAATAAGGGCTTGTTGCAAGGAATATTCAGCAGGTGTTCGTCTTCTGGAATGTTCCCAAGATTGATGTTCACGCGATTATTCGGATAAATCTTGTCCACATCCGCTTTTACATCCAACAGCAATTCATCGATTCGGGCAATATCCAATACCTGCTTGTTGCCGTCATAGCCCGTTTGCGTCAGCTTGAGCAAGCCTTCGGTAAGATTTCCAAGTTTGGAAGCCTGCTTGTAGATGTTCTCTAATGAATGAATATAGTCTTCCTTTTCACGTTCCTTCAAAAGCATGATTTCACTTTCGGCAATGATGGTGGTGATTGGTGTTTTCAACTCGTGCGAAGCATTGTTGATGAAGTTGGCTTGGATCTCAAACGAAGTTTCAAGCCTGTCCAGCATATCGTTGAAGGTTCTGGAAAGATCTGCAATCTCGTCTGAATTATTCACTTCTGGAAGACGGTTGTGCAGATTAGAAGCGCTGATTCGTTTTACTTCCTTGGTAATCCTCGAAACGGGATTGATGATTTGCTTGGCCAAGAATCTTCCGAAAAAGTAAGCCATTATGATAAAAGCAATTCCTCCAAAAACTAAAATCTGAACGATATAAATGGCACTAGTACTTCCTCGGCGGTCTTTTGCACTAACAATAACCATATACTTCTGGCCCGATTCGTTAAAAACCTGGCCATAATGGTAGACGTGGTTTTCTTCGGTCCAACCCGAGCCATTTTTCATGACTTCCTGGAAGAATTCCGGTTGCAATTTTAGTTCTGTATTGTATTCAAAACTATTCTTGCCGTTTATCTTCAGTACATAATTCTTTTCCTCGATAAGTTCTTCAAGGCCTTCATTCTTGAAATCCTGAAAATATTTTGCCTTTACGACATCATCCTGATAGTGTATGGAAGCAGCAATCTTGGCCCTGTCGTGCAGCCTTTTCAGGAAGTAGTATTGATTGTTTTGCTTGAACAGGAAAAAAACCACTATGCTCAGCAGCAGGGTGCTGAAACACGAAAGCGCGATATAGGTTACCGTAATTTTTTTTCGAATCTGCATATTATGATTTTAGCACATATCCCAAGCCCTTGATCGTATGGATGAGGTTGGTCTGGTAAGGTTTGTCTATTTTTTTTCGGAGGTAGTTGATGTACACATCCACCACGTTGGTGTTCATGTCAAAGTTGATGTCCCATACATTGTCCAGGATTTTTTCACGTGACAGGATCATACCGGAATTCTTGGCTAGATAGTACAGGAGCTTGAATTCCTTGGCTGTTAAAATGATGGTATCGCCACTTCGTTTTACGGATTTTGAACGGCCGTCAATTTCCAAATCATCAACTGAGATGATGTCATTCGGCTTGTTGTCCTGGTTGGAACGGCGGGCCAGGGCACTTATCCTGGCTTCGAGTTCGCTGAATTTGAAAGGCTTTGCCATATAGTCATCTGCACCGGCATTCAAACCGGTCACGACGTTTTCAGTGGTTGCCAAGGCAGTCAGGAGCAAGACTGGAACAAAATTCTTGGCAGCCCTCAATCTTCTGCAGATTTCTATCCCATTGATTTCAGGAATCATGATATCCAGGATCACCACGTCGAAATTATGATTCTGGATCATTTCCAGGGCGGTTCTTCCATCCATTGCAACACTGACTTCGTTGTTGTTTTCAGAAAGTCCCTTCCTTATTACGGACAATAAATTTGGTTCGTCTTCAACAACAAGCAACTTCATAAGCAGGAATGGTTTGGAATAGAATACAAAAGTAGGTATTGATTTCTTAAAAATGTGCAAAAACATCAAAGAGGGATTGTATTTTTAAGAGATTCTTAATGATATAAAGTCATTTTGTAAGATATAGAAATTATTGTCATTAAAAATTGTCAATCTGAAACCATAATCTGTATAAATGCGGAAAGCGCCTACTAGTAGACGCTTCTGGATTTTTTATGGGATGAAATTATTTCTTTTTTGCCTTCTTCACTTTTTTCTCAGGCAACAGTTTGAAAGAACTCGCTACAAAACGATTGTCTTTTACTTCACCGGTTACTTCTGCACTTCTCACCTTTGAACAAAAGCCATCGGCAGCGTGGGCATCTCCGTGGTCGTCCATGTTCACACCGTCCACAAAGTAGGGTTTTCCATCAATCTTCACGGCCAGGTCACATCCTTTCTTGTCCTTCATTCCGAAATTGCACTGTCCGCAAGAGGCTTCAACAACTTGAGGTTTCGTGATTTTTTTATCTTGTGCATTGGCTCCAAAAGCAAGCAGGAACAAGGCAATGGTCATTATGTTTTTCATATTATTTATACGTTATGGTTACTAATTTTGAGGCGTCTTTCGCTCGTCCTACAATGTCTTCTACAGGTGTTTCCAGTGTATCCGAAGTCAGGGCAACACCCATTCGTCGGTACGGGCGGGTAGTTGGTTTTCCAAAGATACGAAAATCAGTCTTGGCCAATCCGGCAATTTTTTCCAATCCTTCATAATTCGGGCTGGAGGAATTTTCCGAAGCCAGGATCACCGCACTTGCTCCGTTCTTTTCCAATTTGATTTCAAAAATAGGGAGGCTTAAAATAGTGCGAAGGTGCAATTCAAATTGATTGAAATTTTGCGTTCCTGCCAAGGTCACCATTCCGGTATCGTGCGGACGTGGAGACAATTCGGAGAAATAAACGCCGTCGTCTGCCAGGAAAAATTCAACACCAAAAAGGCCTGCGCCACCCAGTGCTTCGGTTACTTTTTCAGCCATATCCTGGGCCTCGAATAAATCCTTGTCGGAAATTCGAGCCGGTTGCCAGCTTTCCTGGTAATCGCCACGTTCCTGCCTGTGTCCGATTGGAGCACAAAAAAGCGTTGGATTGTTGTTCTGGGTGATGGTCAGAAGCGTAATCTCTGAATTGAATTTCACAAAGGCTTCCACGATTACTTCCACTACATCGCCACGCGAGCCTTCCACGGCATAATTCCATGCTTTTTCAATATCCTCTTGGGATTTGATGGTAGATTGCCCCTTTCCTGATGAAGACATCAACGGTTTTACCACGCATGGGATGCCTACTTCCTGAACGGCTTTCTGCAATTCTTCGGATGAGGTAGCATAACGATAATTGGCCGTCTTTAATCCTAGTTCCTTGGAGGCCAGATCACGGATCGCTTTCCTGTTCATCGTAAAGTTGGCCGCTTTCGCGGAAGGAACTACCGTGATGCCTTGTTTCTCGTAGTCATAGAAACGTTCGGTCCTTATGGCTTCAATCTCGGGAACAATAAAATCAGGCTGATGCTTTGCGACAATCTTATCCAGGGCATCGCCATCCAGCATGTTGATGATTTCAAAACCGTGTGCGACCTGCATCGCCGGTGCATTTTCATAGCTGTCAACAGCAATCACGATCTGTCCGATGCGTTGCGCCGCGATGACGAATTCCTTCCCTAACTCTCCGGAACCGAGTAACATTATTTTCTTTTGCATTGGTGTGTTGTTTGAAGCTTTAAAGGTATAAAGATTAAAAGTTTTGGACAAGAAATATACTAATACATTGGTTTTGTAAGTTATGGAGGAAACAAATGGTATTAATCCTTAAATTACTTAGAATGAAGCATAAATTACGCATCAGCCTGCTCTTGTTTTTCTTCCTTTTTTCTTTTTTTGAAATGACTGCACAGCAACATCGTCTTACGGTCAAAGATTCGATAACCAATGAAGCATTGCCTTATGCCAGCATCAACTTACTGAATGGCTTTGGATTGTTTACGGATGAAAACGGACAAGTGGTATTGGAAAGGGATGCTCCAAAAACCATCAGGATCACCTATGTGGGTTATGCTTCCAAAGAGATTTCGATTGATCAATTGACAAGTCCGGTGGTGGTGTTACGGCCGGAAGCCAATGCACTAAATGAAGTCAGGGTTGTAAATTCAAAGAAAGCCAAGGGAAAACGAAAAGAATATACGGTAAACCCCCATCTTCATGACAACATCAACAAGATGTATTGGTCCTCGATCGGACAGCAATATGCTTTTTATATTCCAAACACAAAAAAGGAAGCCATTCTAAAATCGATAACCATACCTTTGATAGTAAAAGATATCCATCAAGGAATGACCGAAACTTCTTTTGAAACCAATCCTTACGGTACAATGGTCAACATTGCCTTTATGAGCAATTCCAACCAATTGCCAGGTGGAAAGTTGTATGATTATGAGAAAAAAGTAGTCATCCATTCAGGAAAGGTCAACGAGCAGATAACGGTAGATTTCGAAGAAGAGATTGATATGCCTGAAGAAGGCCTGTTCATCACGATGACGGTAATTGGAAAAACCAACAAGCAAGGGATGTATGTACCCGAAATGCCATACGCCATTAGAGAATTGCCCGACAGGAAAAAGAAGATCATCAAGATCATCCTTCCCAACTATGCCTTGGTGGAAGCTCCCAAAGGGCAACTGACCTACTTTAGGAATGTGTTCAGCGACATCACCAAATGGGAAAGGATCACACGGCCGATGGTGTATAAAAACGAGAAAGAATATCCCTTTTTGAATGTCGGTATTGGTTATACTTTTTCGGGCTATTGAAATTTAAAAACCATTAAGGGATTAGGTTTTATTAAGTTTTAAACGCTTAATTTTTCTTAATCCCTTGATGGTTTATTTTAAAAAGAAGAAACAAATGTTTAGGCCAAAGCTTCTTTGATTCTTCGTAAAGCTTCCGTCAATAATTCCTCGCTTGTAGCATAAGAGAAACGGATGCAGTTCGGATTTCCAAAAGCATCTCCTGTTACGGTTGCCACATTGGCTTCTGCCAAAAGATACATCGAAAAATCATCTGCATTTTTGATTTCAGTTCCTCTCAAGGTCTTTCCGAAGTAAGAAGAAACATCCGGGAAGACATAGAATGCACCTTCTGGAACATTCAATTTCAGTCCGGGAATGTTATTGATCAATCCAACAACTAAATTCCTGCGGCTCTTGAAAGCCGCAACCATTTCGTTCAAGACGCTTGGATCGGCATCGACAGCAGTAATGGTAGCCCTTTGTGCGATGGAGTTCGCACCGCTTGTTACCTGTCCTTGCATTTTTGTACACGCCTTTGCGATGAATTCAGGAGCTCCGATATAACCGATTCTCCATCCTGTCATTGCAAATGCTTTTGCAACTCCGTTTACGGTAATTGTCCTGTCGAACATTCCCGGAATGGAGGCAATGCTGCAGAATGTTCCAGAAAAGTTGATGTGCTCGTAGATTTCGTCGGCAACTACAAATATGTTCGGATGTTTTTCCAATACTTTCGCCAGTGCAGTCAATTCCTCACGGCTGTAAACAGAACCGCTTGGGTTGCAAGGCGAGCTGTACCAGATCATTTTTGTTTTCGGGGTGATCGCTTTTTCCAATTGTTCAGGCGTGATCTTGAAATCACTTTCCACAGAAGTCGGTACTTCTACCGGAACACCACCTGACATTTTCACGATTTCAAAGTAGCTCACCCAGTATGGAGCCGGAAGGATTACCTCGTCCCCGTCGTTAAGCATTACTTGTGCTATGTTGTATAAAGATTGTTTTGCGCCGGTCGAAACTACGATGTTTGCCGGTTTGTAATCTAAATTATTGTCCCTTTTGAATTTTCTGCAGATGGCTTCTTTTAGGTCAGCATATCCGTCAACCGGGGAATAGGTGCTGTAGTTCTCGTCGATGGCTTTCTTGGCTGCTTCCTTGATGAAGTCGGGCGTGTTGAAATCCGGTTCGCCCAGACTTAAGCTGATGATGTCTTTTCCTTGTGCTTTTAATTCTCTTGCCAATGCTGCCATTGCCAAGGTTTGTGATGTTGATAAGCTGTTGATTCTGTCCGATAAATGGTTCATTGAAAAAAAAATTGTGTGTTGTGTTTTTGGTTTATGATAGTGTAATTATGCTACTGCGGGTTGTTGTCCTAAATCTCTCAGGTGTTTGAAATGAGCTATAACGGCACTTCGCATTGTCTTGAATTCGTGGTACGGAAGGTTGCATTCCTGAGCAGTTTCTTTCACGATTTCCGCAATCTTGCCATAATGGACGTGGCTGATGTGTGGGAAAATATGGTGCTCGATCTGGTGGTTCAATCCGCCTGTAAACCAATTCACGATCCTGTTCTTCGGAGCAAAATTCGCGGTAGTATAAAGTTGGTGGATGGCCCAGGTGTTTTCAATTTCTCCTTCTTCATTCGGGACAGGATTGGTAGTCTCGTCCACGACGTGTGCCAATTGGAAAACGATGCTCAAGATCAAACCTGCTGTATAATGCATCACAAAAAATCCGATCAATACTTTCCACCAAGTGATGCCCAGAATCATTGGCAACACCAACCATAACGAAACATAAATGATTTTTGTGATGACCAAGACCGTCCATAGTTTCGCAGGACTTTGTGGTTCTCCGTAAGATAATTTTCTTTTCAAATAGGCTCTCATCTGTTTGAAATCAGTAGTAAGTGCCCAGTTGAAAGTCAGCAATCCGTAAAGGAAAACAGAGTAATAATGTTGGAATTTATGGAACCTGTGCCATTCCGCTTCTTGCGTAAAACGGATGATTCGTCCAGCATCCAGATCTTCATCGTGACCGTGAATGTTGGTGTACGTATGATGTAAAACATTGTGCTGTACCTGCCAATTGTGAACGTTTCCGGCCAGGATATAAATGCTTCCGCCCATGAATTTGTTCAACCAGGATTTATTGGAGTAGGAGCCGTGGTTCCCGTCGTGCATCACGTTCATTCCCACTCCGGCCATTCCGATTCCAATTACGATCGAAAGTAAAAGCATCACCCAGAAAGGCATTTCTAAAGTCAGGATCAAGAAGTAAGGGGTCAAGAAGAGGACAAACATGATAACTGCCTTCAAATGCAATTTCCAGTTGCCGGTTTTCTTGATGTTATTTTCCTTGAAGTAGTTGTTCACGCGGGTGTTCAAAGTCCTGAAAAACTTCAGGCTGTCTTGTTTGGAAAATGTAGGTATGTTGGTATTCATATATAATGTAAAATTAATCTAAAATAGAGTTTTCAAAGATAAATATTATTGTATAAGGAAAACGCAGGAAAAGGTTAAAAATTTCATTGCGAAAGCATTACTTTTGTGATCCGAGGCTAATTGTCGGAATTGAACGCAGCAAAATTTTTTAAAATGGAAGAAATTCTAAAACATTTCCCTGATCTTACTGATCTCCAGAAGGAACAGTTTCAAAAACTCGAGGGATTATACCAGGATTGGAACGCAAAAATCAATGTCATTTCCCGCAAGGATATCGACGAATTATATACAAAACACGTGTTGCATTCGCTTGCAATTGCCAAAATCCAACCTTTCGAACCCGGAACGTATGTCCTCGATGTAGGAACAGGCGGTGGTTTTCCTGGAATTCCCCTGGCCATCCTGTTTCCTGAAACCCGTTTCTACCTGATCGATGTCATCTTGAAAAAGATCAACGTGGTAAAGGCCGTGGCCGATGCATTGGAATTGAAAAACGTGAAGGCAGAACAAATCCGTGCCGAGAACGTAAAAGGCGATTTCGATTTTATCGTGAGCCGTGCGGTAACCAATATGCCCGATTTTGTTTTCTGGATCAAGGACAAGATCAAGAAGCAACAAAAACACGAACTCAAGAATGGTATCCTGTACCTAAAAGGAGGCGACTTGACGGAAGAATTGAAAGATTTCCCAAAAGCAACGGAATACAATATTGCCGGATTCTTTGAGAATGAATTCTTCGAGACAAAGAAGGTGGTTCATTTGCCCTTGAAGTTTAAAACGTAATGTAGAAATTAAACACAGATTTTTATTGAATTCCATCTGTGAAATTAAGTTTAAGCAGTAAACCGTATTGATTGAATAGAAAAGCCGATTCATTTTTTGAATCGGCTTTTCTATTAATTGAAAGTAATAGACATTAATTCTTTATGATCTTTTTGACAATGGAACCTTCATTGGTTTGTATCTTGACAAGGTAGGTTCCATCTTGAAGGCTCCCGATATCAAGACGTGTTGTTTCGTTTTCGGTAAGCACTATCTTTCCGACAAGGTCGATGACGCTCACTGAAACCACTTTCTGGTTTGGAGCCGTTTTCAGGTTGATCTCATTTGTGGCAGGGTTGGGAAATACGGAAATGCCATTGTCCAATTCCAAATTTCGGGTAGACAGCAAGGCGGCAGGTGCTTTTTCAATATGGGTCGTATTTGTGTTCAAGCCCAGGATGTCAATGTCGATGACCGTGTTGGTCGATTTCACGTAGGGCCAGAGATCCGTTTCCCTGTAGTACCGATAGGTGGTTTGCGTATAGGTTCCCACGTTTCCAAAGCCAGGGTAGGAGATTTGCAATGTTTCAATTGTTTTCAGCCTTGTAACCTCAACAGTGCCATCGGTGGCGGTTATCATGGTTCCATAGGCATCTACTTCCGTGATGAATGTTCCGGCAAACGTGCCAGAGTATGCTCCAAATACATACGTTCCCGCTATGACATTATCCAGATGCAGATCTCCATACGACATTGGGAAGCTGCCGAAATCAACATTGTCGGTACTGTATTTCAAAGTCAATTGGGTGTTGCTGTATCCCGTCAATCCGGACAGACCTGTTGTTGCATACGCCTTGCTGTCGACTATCAGACTTTGTGAAGTTGAAATCGTACCGACAGTAACCATCGTGGTTCCCGGATATTCTATTAATTCAGCAGGGGAGGGATCCGTATTGGTGTAGTATTTGCCGCCAGTCAGCTCCGTAAAACCCGAAATGTCCCATACCTTGTCAAATCCTGCAGACGATTGGTCGAATACAGTTTCTGGCGTGAACATCGTATAGGACCTGTAAGTATTCCCATCTACAGGGAGGCCGCTATCGGAGAGGATTCCATTCAATGCATAAAGCGTGGTTTGCGAATGGGCGGGAAGCAATGTCAAGAACAGTAGGATTAGTAATGGTGTTTTCATAGTCTTGGGTTTTAAGTTGTTCAAATTTAGTGATTTAAGTTGTTTGTTTTGAAATTACATCCTGTTTTTTGCAGGCATAAAAAAGCCGATTCAAAACTGAATCGGCTTTTTTATTGATCTCGTTTAAAATTCTAAACTCTGAATTCCAAACTCAATTATTCTCCTAAAAAAGGATATCTGTAATCTTCCGGAGTTACGAATGTTTCCTTGATGGTTCTTGGAGAAGCCCAGCGCAACAAGTTCAATGCCGAACCTGCCTTGTCGTTTGTTCCCGAAGCTCTTGCTCCACCAAAAGGCTGCATTCCTACAACGGCACCTGTCGGCTTGTCGTTGATGTAGAAGTTTCCTGCCGAATTTTTCAAGGCTTCAGTTGCTTCAGCAATCGCATAGCGGTCCTGGCTGAAGATGGCTCCCGTCAAGGCATACTCTGAAGTTCCATCAACCAGTTGCAACGTTTCGGTCCATTTTGCATCTTCGTAAACATAGATCGTGATTACCGGTCCGAACAATTCGGTTTCCATTGTGGCATATTTTGGATTGGTAGTCACGATGACCGTTGGCTCGATAAAATATCCAACCGATTTATCATAGTTTCCACCCAGTATAACCTCGGCATCGGCATCTTTCTTGGCCTGGTCGATATAGCCCGCCAATTTATCAAAAGAACCTTCGTGGATTACTGCCGTAATAAAGTTTCCGAAATCTTCCGGAGATCCCATTTTCAAGGATTGCACGTCTTTTGTCAACTGCTCTTTTACAGCCGGCCACAAGCTTTGCGGGATATAGGCTCTTGAAGCAGCCGAACATTTCTGTCCTTGGAACTCAAACGCTCCACGTACAATTCCGGTAACCACTTGTTTTACGTTTGCACTTGGATGCGCCACGATAAAGTCTTTACCTCCTGTTTCTCCAACGATTCTTGGGTAGGTCTTATAGTGGTGGATGTTGTTTCCTATTGTTTTCCAGATGTCCTTGAACACGTTGGTGGAACCTGTAAAGTGGATTCCTGCGAAATCACGACTGGCGAAAACCGTCTCGCTGATCATCTGTGCGTCTCCAAAGACCACGTTGATCACACCGTCAGGAAGACCTGCTTCCTTGAACACGTCGATGATTACCTTTGCAGAGAATACCTGGCTGTCACTTGGTTTCCAAATCACCACATTCCCCATCATTGCTGCACTTGCAGGCAAGTTGGCGGCAATAGCTGTAAAGTTGAAAGGCGTGATCGCATAAACGAATCCTTCCAACGGACGGTATTCCAAACGGTTCCAGACAGATGAATCTGATTTTGGCTGGTCGTTGTAGATCTGCGTCATGAATTCGACATTGTATCGCAAGAAATCGATCAGCTCACAGGAAGCGTCGATTTCTGCCTGGAAAATATTCTTTGATTGTGCAATCATTGTTGCGGCATTGATTCTTGCCCTGTAGGGTCCGGCGATCAGTTCGGCAGCTTTCAGGAAGATGGCGGCACGCTGTTCCCAGGCAAGGTTCGCCCATTGCTCTTTTGATTCCAAGGCATTTGCAATCGCTTTTTCAATGTGCGACTTCTCTGCCAGATGATAGGTTCCCACTACGTGCTTGTGGTCGTGCGGAGCGGTCATGGTACGGGTGTTGCCCGTCTTGATTTCCTCGCTGCCGATATAAAGTGGCACTTCGATTTTTGAGTTCCACATCTCTTTGTAGGCCGCCAATACTGCCGCTTTCTCAGGGCTGTTCGGGGCATACGATTTTACGGGCTCGTTTACTGCTTTTGGTACGTGAAAGAATCCTTTTAACATATTGAAGTATTTTTATAAATTATCAAAATTTCGTTGCACAAAGATATAAAAGGAATGCCGAACTAGGAAAAATTTACCAAATCAATAACATGTAGGGAAGAGGCAAGATAAAAGAGGTGAGAAAAAAAGCACTCTTCAATGGATCAATGTGCTACCGATTTCGAAAACACATTGATCACAACAACTCCCGCAATAATCAAAGCCATTCCCGCAATGGCAGGCCAGTCGATGGATTGCTTGAAGATGAAAACGGAAACCAATGCGGTCAGTACGATTCCCAATCCGGCCCAGGTGGCGTAGGCGATGCCAAGCGGGATAGTCTTTAGGGCTATCGAGAGTGCATAAAAGCAGATGACAAACGCAACAATCGTGCAAACGGTTGGAACTAATTTCGTAAAACCATCGGAGGCCTTTATAAAGCTGGAACCGATTACTTCAAAGACGATTGCCGTGGCCAGATACAAGTATTTCATTTCTAGTTTGTTTGATTTTGATGCAAAGCTAGGCTGTATTTCAGGTCGTTTTTTTGATGTAGGTCAAAATCGGTCAGCGCTTTCGGATGCGGCTCAGGGTTTCCTGGGTGATGCCCAGGAACGAGGCAATGTGCCCGAGGCTCAGCCTTTGCAGGAGGTGAGGATATTGCTTGATGAGGGTGTGGTAACGCTCTTCGGCAGACTCGGTGTGGAGCGACGTGATCCTTTCTTCAAGGATGATGCAGAGTTCTTCGGCTATCTTTCGGCCGATGGTTTCCATCTGGGGGTATTTTTTATAGAGTACGTTGAGGTCGTTTATGGAAATCCAATAGCCGGTGGCGTCTTCCAGGAACTGGATGCTTTCAATGGAGGGCTTGTTGGCATAGAGGGGGAGTATCGACGAGATCATTTCGCCTTCCTTGGCAAACCAGGTGTTGTATTCCTTGTCGTCCTTGGTAAAAAACGCACGTATCAGGCCTTTTTCCATCACGAGCAGGCTTGTAGTGACCTGGCCTTGCTTGAGGAAGAAGTCATTTTTGTGTTTGCTGATGTGGTGGATCCGCTTGTTGATTTCGTTTTCGATTTCAGGGGTGAGGGAACCGTATTTTTTCAGGGTGCTGATAAGGACATTCATTCTTGTCGGTTGTTGTGAAGGTGTGTTTTGGTTTGCTGGCGGGTCGAAACGAAATTATGAAAAAAGGAAAAGGGAAATTGAAAGGATTGGATCTTTTTATGTTGTGCGAAGCACTCCTCCCTTTCGGAAGCATTATCGTTTATCACATTGCCATGCCTTCACAGGAATCAACCATTTCTTTTTCGGTAGGCAGATGGAGAACAGCCAATACTTTTCTTGAAAAACTTGCCAAAAGCAGATTGGTCGCTGAATTGCAGCTGATCGGCAATCTGGGCCACTGTAAGCGAAGGATCGGCCAATAATAACCGGGCTTCCATGATCACGGCCTCATCAATCAAGGTTCTGGCCGTCTTGCCGGAAACTTCCCTAAGTACCCTGGCGAGATGTCCGTTTGTTACAAACAGGGAGTCTGCATAAAATTGCACACTGCGTTCACTTCTGAAATTATGCTCGAGGGTTTTCAAAAACTTCAACGTCAGATTTTCTCTTCTCGACATGGTAGTCTTCAGTCCAGCATGCTGTTTCTTGTAGAGTGCTGCCACTTCATAGGCCAGCAAGTTGAAAGCGTGCGATACCATTTCGTTTCCAAAAAGATGGGGGTTGTTTTCGGTGTTTTTCTTATGCAGCAATTCCGATAAAAGGATGAAAGTTCCGAGGTCGTCCTTGCCGATAGGCAATTTCGGTGCAATCTTGGAAGTAAAGAATTCAAAAGCATCCATTTCACTTCGATTGCCATTTGCATACAACGCAAAGTCCGTGGTAAAGCTGATTCCGATCAGGCGGAGATTCCCTTCGATTCCCAAGGTATGTACAACCGTCTTGGGAGCAATGATGATCAGGTCGTTTGCTTCAACGGCATGGGTTATCAGATTGAGCTGGATGCTCATCTTTCCCGAAAGGACAAACAGGAAGGAGTAATTATCACTGCGGAAAGGATACGGGATCGGATTGGTTGCAATGACTTCCTTGTCCAGGTACACATACAGGTGTTCAGACTGTGGTACGTCGCCCATAATCTGTAATAGGTCACTGATCGAAAGGTTCTTTATGCCGCTGGGGTTCAATTCGGAAATTTTAAGGACACAAAGATACTATTAATACCAGCTATAGGTGTCAGGGTGGTGGTTAAAAATGCTGCAATCAGACCAATTCATGCTGTAATCAGACTAATGTTTTTAAAAGGAGATGGATTAATTTTAAGGTATAACCATCAATTCAGAAGTCATGAAATTCATACCATTAATCGGAAGGTTGCTGTTCAGCACGATCTTCATGTATTCCTCCATTTCAAAATTCTCGGACTATTTCGTATACGAGGCCCAGAGCAAGGGCATCCCTTTCTCCTCCCTCCTGATCCCATTGGTCGGAATATTCGAACTTGTTGCAGGTTTGAGCATCCTGTTTGGCTTCATGTCCAAGTGGGGCGCATGGATCGTCGTGATTTTATTGTTGCCCATTACCCTCGTGATTCATGATTTCTGGAACATTGAAGATCCCGTGCTTTACCAGCTCACAATGATGACCTTTATGAAGAACATTTCCATATTGGGAGGGGCGCTAATGATTTCCTATTTTGGATCCGGACCCTATAGCATCGATGAGGCCAGGGAAAATAATGGTGGCAATTAACCCTGACCTGCAGCTCTTTCATTTCACAAGGCTTTGTAAGCTACAATCAAAACCGGCAATCAAAAATCTGCTTATTTGCAGAACAGCTTCTTTATTTCGTCCTGATTTTTTGCGTCCAGTAATTTGTATTCCCGGGAAGATGCCTTGAATTCACATTGCTTGCAGGTTTCATCCGTTTGGTCTTTCAGGTATTTTACAGTCTTGTCGTCCACGACATAGCTGCGGTATTCGTTTTTCTTGATGCATCCCTCGCAGGCCGGACCGCCTTCCACAAATTCATAAATGAAGAGGAGCTTTCCCTGGTCGTAATAGTAGCCTTCCTTCGCATATACGTCACCCACGGTACCGAAATCTACGGCAATCTTTACGATTTCGTTGTCGCGGTAGAAATAGTCAACGGTCATCATCTCGTCACACTTAAAGGAATAGTGCTTTTTCTGGAGCTCCTTGCTGTTGTTGATGCCTTCCACCTTTTGGCGGATCGAGGCTATTGGGTCGAGGAGTGTTTCTTCGGAAGCAGCTTCAGCAGTTGTATCTGTAGCGATTTCAGCGGACGCATTGGTTTCTGAAGAGGTTTTACTTTCAGATGTTTTCTTTTGGTCGCAGGACACGAGGATCAAAAGGAGCAGGGGAATCAGGATCTTTTTCATGGGATTTTATTTTTTAAGGTATAAAGTTTTGAAAGAAGCTCAAGGTGTCACATCTCAGGTTTTCTTGAGGTCGATATCGTCCAGGGAAGTCCATTTGTTCAACCCGTCTGATTTTTTAACCACGGTCAGTTCTCCATTCAATTCCATCACCACGGCACGTACATCCTCAATTTTTTCGATCCGGTATTGCCTGATCTCGGCATAGATTTCCTCTTCCGTGATCAATTCCCTCTTCATCGCCTCCTCTATGAACTGGCCATTGTAAAACAGCAGCGAAGGGGCGGAGTTGATGGCCTTTTCCATTGTTTTGGATGTCTTTGCCAGAAAGGCCAAAAGATATTGCAACAGGATGATGACCACCAATGCGGCGCATCCTTCAGAAACCGTCACTTTCATAAGGATCATCGAGGACAACGTGGAACCCAGTGTCACGGAAACTACGAAATCAAAGGCATTCAACTTCGCCAGTGTCCTTTTGCCCGAGATACGGATAAACAGGAATAGTGCCATATAGGATACCACGGCACAGATGGCAATATGGTAAAGGCTTTCCCAATCTTTGAAAAATAAGTGCTCCATGGTATTTTGAATTTACTTTCAGTATTAAACTTTCGGATTTCCAAGGCCTTGGCCATTTGTCGCTTCCAATAATTGCTTTCTTGCGTATAATTTCTTGATCAGCGTCGAGAGCCGCAACTGATAATCTTCCAGTAGCCACTCCTTGTAACTTTTGGTTGCTTTCTCCAGGCAGTTTACATACTGCTTGATGCGCCATTCTATTTCAGGTTGCAACGCTTCTGCCAGATGGAGGGCTTCCGATAACGTCTCGGCATTCTCAAGACACATCAGTGCTTGCTGGCGGATCGATTGCTGTATCACCACTTTCGGCTTCTGGTCGGTTTCTAGGGCTTCTTGATAATGACTTTCAACATCAAATGTCAGCTCGAGCGTATTGGGAAATTGTGCCCTCAGGGCAGCAGACAATCCGTGCGATTGTACGGCAGAACCGGCCGATTGTCCTTGCAGCTGTTGCGCAAAAGCTTCAGGATGTTCAAATACGTGGTTCCAATCCACGGGTTCCTCCCAATTGCCAAAACGCTGTATGTTGTTCCCCATGTCAATAATCTGGAACGTCTTCTTGGAAGGCATCCTTCTGGATCCCCGTCCCACCATCTGGTGGTAGAGCGTAATGGAAGTGGTGGCCCTGTTCAGGATGACCGCCTGTACGCTTGGCTCATCAAAACCTGTGGTGAGTATGGATACCGAAGTAAGCACAGCTCCCTTTGTCTTCTTGAACCAAGCCAGCAGTTCCTTGCGTTCTTCGCTGGAGGTGCGGTTGTCCAGATGCCTGATGGCGATGCCGGCTGCTGCAAAAGTATCGCGGACTTTTATCGACGTGTCAATGCCGTTATTGAAGATGAGCGTCTTTTTTCCTTCCGAATGCTCCTGGTAGGCTTTCAGCAAAAGCTCAAGCATCGCATTGGAACCATACAATTCGTTTGAAGAACTTACCGTATAATCCCCGTGCACGCCTGTCTTGAGGGTATTCAGCTCTACTTCATACTTTATTGATTTGGGCGTGGCCAGAAAGCCTCCCTCGATGAGGGATGCAATACTCTCTCCTGCAATAAGGGAATGATAATGCCGCTTCATTGGTTTCGTGATGTCGGAGCTGAAAGGTGTTGCCGTGACGCCAATTACGGATGCGTGCTTGAAGCTGCCCAGCAGTTTACGGAAAGAATTGTGATGTGCCTCATCGATGATCACCAATCCCACATCCTGTGTCCTGATCTTTTTGGATTTGATCCTGTTCCGCAACGTTTCCACCATCGCCACATAGCAATTGTGCCTGGCCTTGAAGTTCTTGCTTGTGCTGCTGATGATCTTGTTCTGGACGCCGTGCCGCTTCAAGGTGGTGGAAGTCTGCTGGCACAATTCCTTGCGGTGGGTCAGGATCGTCACCGTCCTCCCGTATTGCTCGATGTACCTCCGTGCTATTTCAGAAAAGACAACCGTCTTTCCGCCGCCGGTAGGCAGCTGGTAGAGGAACTTCGACTGTTCGGGTGCTTCCAATTTCTCAAAGATAGATTGAATGTCCTTTTCCTGGTAGTGGTATAACTTTTTAACGGGTTCTTTGGTGCTGGGCATGGTATGTTTTTTTGCTGGCACATGATTGTACCATTCCAGAACCAAATTTCTCTTTTAATAGGCAAAAACCATTACAGTATTTTTAGATTAGTTTATAGGTTTCGCTTTTCCAGAAAATATTACTGTTCACCCAAGGTGTTGCTGTAATACCCTGCTTCATGTTCAAAATAATTATCGTAGTAGCGGACAGTATTTATGTTTTCCAATTCATAAAGGGCTGCCGGTGGAAGGGTATTGTAGTCAAATGCGATCCAGCGGTCGACTTTTTATGCGTGATCATGTTATGAAACGACTCCATGCCGGGCTTGTATGCGATGTTGCCGGGCATGGCAACACCGATACTGTTGGTGTCCGACAGAAATACATATGAAAAACGCGACTCCAAGGGCCGCGTTTAAAAACATGAACAAGAATTCCAAACTATTGAATAAGTATCTTTCTGGTAAAGCTCCTGGCCCCGTCCTCAATACGAAGCAAATACATCCCCTTGGCCAAACCTGAAAAATCAAAGCGGTGGTCGGCACCTTGCAGCCCGTCTTGTTTCCTGACTTCCTGGCCCAGCATATTGGCAAGCGTCATCACGCCATTGCTCACTGTCTGTTGGAGTTGTACGTTCAGCACTCCCTGCGTAGGATTAGGAAATACTTTCGCGTCGGCAATAGCCAATGGATCTTCCACCGAAAGGTTTTCCTCACGAAGGCGCCACAACTGGTAGCCGGCACCCGATGTCACGTTATGTGTAGTCGCAAAATAGAAAGCCTCCGGAGTGTCGCTCTGGGTTTGGACCATCCCGTTGGAGGAATCTGTCGAGACTGCAAAACCATATCGCATGAACTGCTGCGGGCCGAACGCCATCGTTTCAGGAAAGAGGGCCACGGTTCCGCCAGTGGTGCCATCGGTACTGTACACATTTTCGGCAAAGGTACTTCCGGCCACAAAGTAGAGCTTGTCGTTGTAGGGGAGGCTTCGAAAGAAATAGGTGGTGTCGAAGGAATCCACATTGTTGCTGATGTGGAAGATTTCCTGCGTGCCGTCCGCCGTACCGTCGGTGCTCCACAGTCGGTAATCGTTGCCGTCGTCTCCTGCAAAGTAAAGTTTGCCGTTGAATTCGCGCATGCTGCCGCGTGGTGTGTTGTCGGAAAGCCCGTTGTCGCCATAGCCTACCACGCCTTTTACGAAGGTGATGTCCTGCGTGGCCAGGTCAAGCTTCCAAAGGCCGCTTTGTGTTCCGCCATTGTACGCTCCCGTAAAGGCAAAGAAATAGAGCGCATCGCCAAATTTGGTCATCCCCGTGGGCTTGTAGTATTTTGGAATGCTGCCGCTCATCGTTGGCGCCGCATCGGGTGCAATGGTTCCTGCCGATGTCCCGTCACTCAGGTAGAGGAAGTCCAGGCCACCGCTTTCACTGCTTCCGTCGAAGGCACTGAAATAGAAATGATCGCCTGCCACGATCAGCGGGCTCACGTTGAAATAGGTGCCCACCCTGAAAGCGTCAAAGTTGGACGGATCGTTCGCATAGCCCGTGTTGAGGTCGGTAAAGAGCGAGGTGCCGGCAGTTGTCCCGTCGGTGCTCCAGAGCTCGATGCCGTGGGTGCCATCATTGGCCTTGAACCAGAGGCGGTTTTCGAAGACAAAGAAGTTCGGATCAAGGTTCATCTGGAAACCATTCCCTTGGTTGGGATTGATGTCCTTGAGCATTGCTGTACCCGCAACAGTGCCATCGGTACTCCAGATTTCCAAACCATTCGCAACGGTCTGTGCCGTAAAATACAGCTTTCCGTTGAATTCCTTGAACCAGCGTACCTTCAAGATCTCATTTCCGGGGATGGAGCATTTGTAAGTGCCCTCGGTAGTGCCGTTGGTCACCCAAAGGTTCTGGTTTCCGCTGAACGAGTTGGAGGCGGGAAAGAACATCTGGTCGCCCAGGATCCCAAAATAACCCTGTGCATCCAGCGAATTCGTATACGTGAAGGCATTCAGTGCATTCACATTGTAATCGTTGTTGATTTCCTTGAGGAGGAAGGTGCCTTCCTGCGTCCCGTCGGTAGACCATAATTCCTTTCCGTGGGCGGGTGAGGAGGCCACGAAGAGCATCTTGCCGTTCAGGATGTTCATTGCGCAAGGCATCGTTAGTACTTCGGGAAGCGGCATGGCTTCAGAAACCTGTGCCTGTGACCCAAGCGGAAAGCCAAGAAGGATTGCGAGCAGGGTAGTTTTTTTCATATCACGGAAATTTGGTGAAGGCTGGTGCAGTACCAGCAGTTCAGACAAAAATAGCGTGGGCGGAACGTTTTGGAAATACGAAGAACTACGTAGATTTATGCCGGAGCCCCAAATTCCCCAAATCCAAATCAAGTTTTTTTCAGTATGTCAATACTGGCAAGGGAATTCTCTTGCATAAAAAGAGGATGGGATAAGTCTCATGGCTCCAGATAGTCTAAAGCAACCATTGCAAAAGCGTACATCCGCAGTACGCTGCTATTCGATCCCATATTTGCTTTTAACTTCCTTGATTGTCTTTTCGTCTGCTGTCTTGAATCCGAATCCATCACCTTGGCTTCCAAAAATCTGGTAGCCGTATTTCAAGCCGTAAAAGCGATCAATCAGCATCTTTAAAGGTGCCACTTCCAATTGCTTGTCAAGGACGGCTTTCTGGACCACGGGCAGGTAGCGCTCCATCATCTGTACATTGGAATGCTGGATGACGGCCCACATCACGCTTTCAAATTTCTCTCCAACCCGATTTTTCCCTACATAGGCAGCATAAACCCTGTAGAGCGAATCAACGGTCACCTGATTTTCCTTGTCCAGGAGATGCTGCATGTCGGACATCTTTTTAGTACCATCGGTACTGCGGTAGCGCTGGTCCTTGAGGTGCACATTGTATATCCTCTTCACCAGGGAAGATTCAAGAAGGTTGGATGTGGCATATCTGGAGACATCAAATTCCTTCTCGCGGGCAGTATCCGCCTTGCATCTGGTCAATTGCTGGTCGTATGCTTCGCGTATGGCATCATACTTTCGATTATTTTTCACGGTGCTTTCAAAGGATAAGATATATTCGCAACTCCCTTCCGCGGCAGCAAATTTTCTAAAGGCGATGTCCAAGGTTTCCTTTGGTTCCTTCAGGCTTGCCAGGGCACTCAGTACGTTGAAATAATCCGCCAGGTTGAAATTTTCAGGCTTGTTCCTTGCGGCCTCTTTCGTTTCCTTCAAGATCATCTTGCCATAAGCGTAGTCCTTGTCCGAAACCTCCTTGTTTTTTTTCGGCTCGAAGGCCAGGACCTGGATTTCAAAACCTTCCATCGTGAACCGGGAAGGAAGCTGCTGTGCATGGCAGGTCAATCCCAATCCCAATAGTACCGTTGCAATCATTTTTTTCATTTTCATCTTTTTTTAATGGTGCGTTATGCGTTTCCAGATCGAAGCATGAAGGGCAAGCCTGGGGAACACTTGCTAGCTGATGGCTTTTGATGATTGTCTTTTTCGAATTACAAGGGCGATTATCCAAACGGCCAACAGTAGCACAAGTAGGGTCATTTTAGTCGTATCCATCTCGGAAAAGAAGTTGTTCAGCGAGTGAAAGGCGGCCACCGCAAGTAATGAATAGGTAGTGTCGGCAACCTTTCCAATTCCCCAGGTACCAAGCAGCAGGATGCCAAAGAACAGCAGGTTCGAACTGGTAAGATCAAAGTTCAAGTGCCAGATGAACCACAGGGTGCCAACAAGGAGGACATTCAGGAATACCGGCAATGATTTAAGCTCCTGCTGAAGGAAACCACGCCATCCTATTTCTTCCAGGAGGCCATAAACCAGGATGGTGATCACAACTCCAAATGAAGAAAGGGTTCCTTTTGAAAAATACTCGACACCCAGGATCAAGGCAATCGGAAGGCCCCAGTATAAAAGGAACGGGACCACTGCTTTTTTATAATTTCCTTTCAAGGTAAGGGCAGGTTTTATCTTGAAGGCCGCAAAGGCCACGATCGCCCCGACGGCAGGACCAATGCCTTGCAGGATTGCCTTGAGGAAACTGCTCGATACGCCTTCCAGCAAGTCCGTCTTGTTGGTGAGGTAGCGAAGGATTATGGCAATGGTGTAAAAAGTAAGGATGGCGAGATAGTTGATCTTGGTTTTCATTTTTTAGTGTTTTGAATTATACTCCAAAAGTAAAAAGGCGATGCCGTTAAAAAATTGACGATGGGTAAGAAATGACAGACCTGGGAAATTTTTCCTGAACCCGCTTCAATAATTCTTTTCAATTCCGTCTTTCAAGTTCCAATACTTTTTTAAACAGGGGATCTTCGTTAAGAAGAAATTCTTTTCCATATACAGGATCTTTTGTTGTCGAACGCAGGTACAAGTGATCAATCGGGTAGGGGACGGGATATTCCACATTATTCTGGAAGATGGCCTCCACTGCCTTGATGTCCGTAAGATCAATTTGAGGCTCTACCCTGAAGATGAATTTGCTGTTGGGCAGCATCATTACAATCGGATCCGTCTGTAGGCCTCCCAATAAATCAGGAGTCTGGCCAATGCTTGTCAATTGCCCGCTATTCTTGGCCAGGCTTGATAAATTACTTGCAGAGGAATAAATGTACCTGTCCTGCAAGACATATATTTTTCCATCAAAAGGATACCTGATGCTGTCGGGAACCACAAAATCATACGATTGCTTGATGTAGTACATCCGGGGTTCTTTTAAAGTGGGGACATCAACCTTGAAGGTATGGGATTTTCTATTTATCACAGAGTCACGATTTATGTTGAAATATTTTTTATTGTACGCACTGAAATTTCTTCCCACGATGATGTCCTGGCGCAAAGTGTCCTGGATGATTTTCTTCAGGAAGGTGCTGTAGGTATTGTCACTTCCTCCTCCGTTGCCTCTTATGTCGATTACAACAGCATTTACCTTGTCCTTGTGAATGACAGTTTCCAACCGCTGCCTTATGGAGTCTCCCAATTCTTCTACCATAGAGGGAAGCTTGGCATAAAAAATCCCCTGCTTTTCAAAGTAGTGCGTAATCAAGGTGTCCTTGTCGCTATTGTAGCCATAGTTCCAATTCTTCTGCTGCAACAGCGTGATGGTGTCGTTTTTTGCAACATGCAGCTCGTGTGTCTTGTTTTCCTTGTCAAGAAAGACGAGTTTCAATCTGCCCTTTTTATAATTTTCAACATGCGAGTAAAATGTTTCTTCATATACCCTGTTGTTTGTCCTGTCCCAACGCAGGGGCGAAACCAATTCGGTAAGGCCGTCCACATAGTTGTGGATTTCCTTGTCATTGCAGCTTGTCAGTTGCATGGAGGCAGGATAACTTTTCCCCTTGTAGGCAAAAGGCAGCAAGTTGTAATAATCTCCTGCTGCATAGATCAGGTTGAGGTCCAACCTTGTATAGGATGCATTGCTGAGATATTTCGCATACTTGTAGCTGTTTTCTGTGGAGGCACTGTCTATGTCCTTCACAAACCCTGAAGGGATCCAATATTTTTTCATTATGTCAAGCGTCGCGATCCCCAATCGGCTCGTATGCCCGTCTTGTGCAGCATTGAGCGTCTTCTCGACTATTTGAAGAAATTCCGCCGTCGTGGTCCTTTCGTTGATTTTATTTCGCAATCGTGCTGCATGTTGTCCAAAGTCAATCCCTCTTACTTCCTTGTTGTAAAAGATGATCGGACTTGCCTGCGTGATGTAGGAAACCAAGGTGTCATGGTCCTCCAGCATTTGCTGGTAGGATAGTCTTGGGAAGCTGTGCAGATCAGGTGCCTGATGCTTTGAAGCCGTGCAGGCAACAAGTACACAAACGATGATAATGGAAAGAAACCGTTTCATCTTAGATCCTTTTTGCAGGCAAAGAAAAAAAATCCGAGGTTTCAAAAATTGTAAAAATGGAAAAAAATGGTTCATCTTGTATTCTTTTTAAGGCAAAGAAAAAAGATCCAAGGTTCCAAAAATTGTAAAAATCGTTCACGGTTCTTTTTTTTCGTAAATCCAGGCCAGGTCATTTTGCTGTACGGTAACCTTGTCAAGCAATTGCCTTGGGGAATATCCTGAAAACGATTTGAAATCATTGATAAAATGGGCCTGGTCATAAAATTGGTGCACGAGCGCAATGCTTGTCAGCGTATCTTGTCCCGTAAGGATTTCATTGAGGGCATTCCGGAATTGCAGGGTCTTCAGATAGGTTTTGGGGTTCTGTCCCAAATGATTCTTGAATAATCGGAACAATGTGGGGGTACTTGTTCCGAGTTGCCGGGCCAAGGTTTCAACCGTGGGGCTGTCAGTCCCATATCTTGAAATAAGATGTAGCGCTTCTTTGAGCTTGTCGGGGATGACCTCGTTTAAATTTTTCAAGAGCAGCAGTTCAAGTTTCCCGGCCCTTTTGGAGAAATCATCTTCTTCAAATAATTGTTCCAGTATGAAATCTTCCTTGGTTGCAAAGGCTTCAAATACATCATCCGAATGCATCAGGTCGGCATACGATTCACGGGTGAAGGCTCTCAATGCCGAAGGATAAAAGATGATGCAGATCTGGTCCAGGCAGGAATGTATGTCAGCAGTAAAGGGTGTTTTATGGAATCCATACAACCTGCTTGTAAAGTTTTTATTTCCCGGTGTTATGATGCAATTGTTCTGGCCTGCATGATTGTCGTAGTCTATGCGGTTTTCCTTGTAGAGTGCAAGGCAAAGATTGTTGTTCGGGAATGTGGTATACTTCAAAGGCGTGCCATCAGTCTTCTTGAAAAACAAAAAATATTGAACGTGCTTCTTTAACAGTTCACTTTGCGGTCTTATGATTACTGACTTCATCTTATGGTGCCGATTGATTTTGTAGGGCGTAAGTCTTTTACAGCTGCCTGTACCGGAAGCAAAAATACAAAATCATCCGCTCAGGAAATTTTTTTTCTGATCCTGCTCAGGCTTTCGGCGGTGATGCCCAGGTAGGAGCAGATGATCTTCAAGGAAGTCCTTTGGAAGATTTCGGGACGCTCCCTTATCAATTTCAAGTACCTGTCCGTTGGCGAAAGGGTGAGCAGGTTGATCTGCTCGGATTGCTTCCGGATAAACATCGCATCCGAGATGGCCTTGCCGATAAAGATCCCGGTCGAAGACTTTGAATACAGTTCGTTCAAGTCAGCATGGCTGATGGACCAGATGATGGAATCCTCCAAGGCCTGCGTCTTTATGACGGTTGGGGATTGCGTCAGGAACGAAAGGTAGTCGCTGAAGAACTGCTTTTCATAGTACAGGTTGATGCAGACCTCCTTTTCATCAGCCAGCACAAAGTGCGCGGCCGAACCTGAGATCAGGATGTTGGTGTATTTCTCGGACTTGTGGTAGTCCTTTATTATTTCGTTCTTTTCAAAGGTGCGTGCCTGCACGTGTTCCGCAAAAGCGGTCCATAAATTCAGGTCCGCCTTGTAAAACGGGTCAAATAGTTCCTTTATCCTTTCAGGTGTTGGTTGTTCCATTAGATAGCTGTTGCTTGGGCTTGGTGTTTGTGCGGTTGACCTAAGATCGTTTATTGTCCGTGGTTACGCAGTTGAAGTTTCATCATGATGTCGGTTTGCTCGTCATCTCCCAATCGGAAGAGGTGCTGGTCAAATGCAACGAAACCATTTTTGGTATAGAAATTAATTGCCCTTGTATTTTCTTCCCAGACGCCCAGCCAGACATAGTCGGCGTTTTTATGTTCCGCTGTTTCAATTGCCTTGTCGTACAGGAGCTGCCCCACCTTTTTTCCGTGGAATTCTTGGAGCACATAGATCCTTTCAATTTCAAGCCCCCTGTCGTCCTTCAGTTCGGTCTGGGACGCTCCGAAATTCAGTTTCAGATAGCCGATTGCTTTATTCTCGAGTGTGGCAAAGTAAAACGCTGAATTCCCGTCGTTGAGTTCCGCAGTCAATTCTTCCCTTGAAAATTGTTCTTCCAGATAGCTTTTCATGTTCTCCTCGGAGTTCGATCCCGAGAACGTTTCCTCAAACGTCTGTCTGCCGATCTTCTGCAATTGATCGATTTCGTCCAGTGTAACTTGTTTTATTTCAATAGTATCCATTTCTTCTGAGTTATTCGTGTTGAGGTTGCCGGGCGATAGGTTATCGTCCAATTATTTTTTTGGAAGGCTGTATTCCTGGCCTTTCAGGATGGCCATGATCGCATCGGATAATTCAAAGACTTTTCCATTGTGGTTGTTGCCCAATAGGATTATCGTGATCTTTTCATCAATATCTGAAACCAGGAGCGCTTCATAATTTCCTGCCCTTCCATCGTGCAGGTGCGCAATCATGTTCCTGCCTTTGAATGTTGCCTGTCCTAAGGCCGATTGGGTTCCCTGCTGGTCAAATTGCTGGCCCATTTCATACAATGAATTCTTGTTGACCACTTTTTTCGAATGCAGGCACTCGGCCCATTTCAATAGATCGGCAGTAGTGAGGTAGGTCCCACCTGTTATGGGCAGGTCGGGCTTGTCTTGCACGAGGTTGTTGTTGAATCCCAGCGCTATATCCTTTTCATGTTCGAAAGGCGTCATAACGGATGCCTCCATCTTGCAGGGCTTGAACAGGAATCTTTCGGCATAGGCTTTAAAAGGCATTCCCGTCAACCGTTCCACGATGAACTGTCTCAGGAAGATGTTATTGTTGTTGTAATCGTACTGCGTGCCTGGCTTGAAATCAAGCGTGTCGATCCGTTTCAGGCCGTTGAAAAGATCCTCGTCATTCTTGATGGTCTTCCAGCTTACATTGGGCAATCCGCTCGTGTATCGCAACAGATCCCTGATGGAGACCTCGTTTGCCCATGCCGGCAATTCCGGAATAAATCTGGAAACCTTGTCGTCCAGCTTCAACCTGCCTTGTTCCTGCAATTGCAACAGGGCGGCCGCACTGAATTCTTTTGTGATGGAACCAATGTTGAACCTGGAATCGGTCGTCAACTTGGTGGTTTTGGCAGCATCGGCAAACCCGAACGAAGCATTGTACAGTATCTTGTTGTTTCTTGCAACAAGTACATTTCCGTTGAATATTCCAATCCGGCTGGACCATTTCATCAGGGAGTCGATCTGGTTGGTTTGTTTTGTCTGGGCAGCTGCGGCAGTGGTCAGAAGCAGGAGGATCGTAAAAAGGGAGAAGCGTTGTTTGTACCGTTGCATATTTTTAATTTCTTGTGGGGCTATAGGGGTTCTGGCACTTCCAGTAGAAACAAATATATATAAATATTGGTATAAAAAGACTGCTTGCCAAACGACTATTATCGGTTGGGGCTTTTGTGTTTGGATAATAACCTGTCATCGTGACGATGTATCAAAGACGATGTATCAAAGAAGCAATCGCAATTTATTGCAGTACTGCCAGGTAGCCATGATTTTTGAAATTTTCATTTGTCCAAATGCTTTGGCTGTTGAAGTTCCCCGTTCCCGAAAGACCAATTTTGTCTCCCGTCATTTTCAAGTAGGACGATGATGATGTTGTTCTTCGTAACGGTTGTGGATTGGGCTATCCTGTCGGCTATTTCCTTATACAATCCTTTTTTTTGCTCCAGTGTGCGACCTTGTCCTGCAATAATCTGGATGAATACGATGTCAGGTGTATGGGCGATACCCAGATAGCTTTCAGGAAACTTGATCTGCTGTGGTGCCAATTCCTCGAGGATATGAAAATAGTCGTCTTGGGGAATATTAAATTCTTGAATCAGGGAATGGTGAACAGCTAGTGAAATCCTGTCTTTGGTTTCTTGTAAAAAGGCTTTCGGTAAACTGATCCGTACAAATGGCATGATTTGGTTTTTTAGTGTTGTTTGTTGTCGTTATATCTTCAGACAAAATAAAATTTCTTGCGAAAAGAATTTATCTTTAGTGTATGACCACCATCAAAGGCGTTCAGGCGGCGTTTATTCCTCCAACTTGGCTACTTGTAAATCAACAACAAGAGTATCTGTTTTTGCTTGTGAGATTCTTGCCGTTATTGAGAAGCCAAGTTCTTGCTTTTCATATAGGAACGAATTTTCATCAGGGTTTGCTGTTGTTCCTTTTATGAGATAGACTTGCTGGAAAGCCATGAGCTCTCCATTGTCTTCTCGAATGCACCAGATCCCGGTGGGTTCTGACCCTAGATTTTTCTGCAGATCCACTCCGGCCTCTTTTAAAATCCGGAAGATCTCGAAATCCATTTTTGTCACGGTGGTGGCAAAATAAAAACAATCTCCGCAAGGGCAATCCTCCATGATATTCATTTCCTTCAGATAGGAATCGGAAGTCCTTTCAGCATCATATCGGATCCTGTTTCCTTGTATGTTTTTCGTATCCTTCAATTGATCCAGTTGTTTTTTACGATTTGTATTCGTTCATTTTTTCGAGTAACAATTTATGCAGGTCGTCAAAGTTTGTCTGCAAAGCGTTGGAAGAAATGCTTATGGGCGAGCCATAAGTTTTGTAATTCATCTTCATTGCATTTCTTTTGATCGGATTTGATATCTTGTCCAAATATTCTTGTGGATTTCTGACGACCAGCATCAAGAATTTTTGATGCATGACTTGTGAAATTGTAATTTCTTGAATGTCTGCCCAAGGAATCAGCCCGGCAGATACTCCGCTTGAATTATCGGTAACTCCCTGTCGGTTTATGATTAGTCCCGCTTTTGTGTCCGAAAATTTACGAAAAAGGGTTATGGCCACAAGTCCAAAAAATAAAACAGAGACTAGTCCAACCACAAAAAAGGTTGTCGGGTTTCCTAGAATTGGATTGTTGATTTTGGGAGGATGTACTAGAAACCAAATTCCAAGTCCTATAAAAACAAGCGAGCCTAAAAAAGCCAAGGTCATCTTGGTTCTGCTTAATGGAATTTCAATTTGTCCTTCTTTTGTCATTTGCTTTATGTTTGAATGGTTTTTCTTGAGTGTCGTTTTTAGTGGCCGCCAATATTTGGCTTGGGAGGGGCAGGGATTTTTACCACAAGACCTTCCCGTGAAGCCGAAAGCTCAAATCTACAAAAAAATGGACATACGAAGCACCAAACTCCGGCTTGTGTCAAACCACTTTTAACGGCTGGCCTTCTGTCCCGACAGTTCAGTAGGCGAATAGCCAAACTGCTTCTTGAACGCATGGGAAAAATGCGACAGGTTTTCAAACCCGGTTTCACAATACACCTCGACAGGCTTCTTGTTCCTTTCGGCCAGCTGGTAATGGGCCAATTCCAATCTTTTCCTGGTCAGCCAGCGTTGAGGCGTGGCATTGAAAGCCTTGTGAAAATCCCGCTTGAAGGTGGTCAGGCTCCGGCCTGTGAGGTACCCGAACTTTTCCAAGGGCATGTTGAACATGAAGTTCTTTTCCATGAAGGCGGCCAGGTCGATCCTGCCAGGCTCTTCAAAGTTGGCCAGGATGGTGTCGATGTCCCTGTTGATGGTCCTGAGGATGGAAATGGCTTCCGTGATCTTCAACGAGGCGATGTTTCCCGGAAAGTTTTCCTGCATCTCAAAATAGGGCACCAGCGAAGCCAGGCAGCTTTCCAGCAGCGGATGCCTGTGGAAACTGAAAATCTTTGGCGTGGCCGCTTGCTGCCTTGCATTTTCGGGACCATAAAATTCCCTGAGCCTCTTGGCCGACAAGTGCATCGCGACCGCCTTGTGCGGCAATCCATCTTTCGGGATATTGATGATCGTGGCCAGCTGGTTTCTTGGAATAAGGAACGTACTGCCCGCACCGAATACGAAACGCTCATCCGCCTGGATGATCTTCGTTTCCCCCGAGAGCAGCCACACGAGCAGGTGGTCCTCAAATGCCGCTTCGGTCTTGAAGAGCCTGCCCGTGTAACTGGAAAGCTTGATTTCGGGGTTGATGTAGTTTACCTGATAGTCCATGTGCTAAAGATACGAATATCGGCTAAAAATCGAACGCCACTCCTGTCAGTTCCTCGCTCAATTTCCATAAGCGCCTTGCATTGGTCCCGTCCAGCGAATAAGGCTTGATGCCGCCTATGATGGAGACGTCGGAGCTTAAAAGCGTTACGTCTGCATTTTCACAATACACGCCGCCTATCGTGTCGAGCAACGGACTTGTGGACGCCCAGACTGTTGTCGCTGCACCCTGTGGAACGGTTTTCAGCGAGGCCGCCACTTCGGGCAATATGTTGCCTTCGGCATCGGTGTAGCCCAATTTCTGGAACAGGTCGATCGGTGCCTCCCTGGCCAATTCCGTTTCGCCGACAGCACCGGGGCACAGGGAATAGCTGCGAACCTTATGGGCTTTCGCGCGGGTGTCCAATTCAAGCGAAAAGAGATTGACCGCTGTCTTGGATTGTCCATACCCCTGCAGGGTTTCATATTCCCGGTGCAGGAAATTGGGGTCTTCAAAATCAAAATCTGAAAACTGATGCCCGCCGGAAGATACGTTCACCACCCTTGCGCCGTCTGCCTTTTTCAATGCGGGCCATAGCCTGGCCGTGAGCTGGTACGGTGCCAGATAATTCGTCGCCAATTGTGATTCATAGCCCCGATGGTCCCTGCGCAACGGCACCCACATGATCCCTGCATTGTTGATGAGCAGGTGCAGCGGCCTGCCAGAAGCCAGGAACTTTCCAGCAAAGGCGTCGATGGAATCCGGATCCATCAGGTCCATTGCTTCAATCTCGACATTTGCAAGCCCGTCCAGATTTCTTCCTGCCTTTTCAATGTCCCTTGCAGGTACGATGACCGTGGCCCCCGCTTCGGAAAGTGTCCTGACGGTTTCCAGGCCGATCCCTGTGTTCCCACCCGTTACGATGGCCATTTTTCCTGTGAGGTCGATGCCTTTTATGACTTCAGTTGTTGTAGACTTCGCATCGAATCCCGAACCTAGAGGTTGCTGCAATGCTCCTTGATAATTGTCGTGTCCCATTGTTTTAAATTTTAAAAGTTATTGGGACAAAATTAGCGCGTATGGAGTGTGACAACTTTGTTCAAACGTCCGAATGTACTTTGTTCAAACGTCCGATCCGTCTAATAATTCAATGACAGTCCGATACCAAGCCCCATGTCGCTGTCATAATGGGTTCTTATGCCTATGTTCTGGTTCAGGATGTAACGAAGGCCGGCCATGTATTCCCTGTCCGTATTGACCATGAATCCTGCACGCAATCTTTTGGAAATCGGAATGTCTTCTCGCATGAGTTGCAACCTGGCATTGCCGTCGTGATAGATTTCCGCCTGGAAGACAACAAGCATGGGCAGCGTATAAGCCACGCCGAGACTGAATTGTGCCCTGCTGTCTTTTGTATTGGTTTGTCCGAACAGATTTTTTTCTGTTTCGTCGTGCCCCAATTTCCTGTGACGCCAATCAAAACCAATAAACGGCATGAGCCATTGCATTCTTCCAACATACCGCCCGATATGTGTCTCGGTCTCGTAACCGTGCATGTCGTTGTAACCCAGGCGCCATTCCGTCCCGATGCTCCAGCGTGTATTTTGCAACATCATTTCTCCATCATTCCCGTTGGTCGCAAAATCGTTTTGTGCCATGAAATGAAATGCCCTGTCATCAGCAAATAGCTTGCGTCGTGCCGATCTTGGATCTGGAAGCAAAGGATTTGGTGCTTGATCCTCATAGGTGAAAATCCGGCCCATCCCGCTCATCATGTGGTACAGGATATGGCAATGAAAAAACCAATCACCTTCCGTATTGGCATTGAACTCCAAGGTGTCGGTTTCCATCGGCATGATGTCTATTACATTCTTGAGCGGCGCATGATCACCTTGCCCGTTCAATACCCGGAAATCGTGACCGTGCAGGTGCATCGGGTGCCGCATCATCGAATTGTTGTATAAGATCAGCCGAATGTTTTCGCCTTTTTTGATCAGTATCTTGTCGGTTTCTGAAACCACCTTGTTGTCCAGGCTCCAGACATAACGGTTCATGTTTCCCGTGAGTTCGAAACGCAATTCCTTTACTGGTGAATCCTCTGGGAGGTTGGTCTTTGTTGGTGATTTCAACATCGCATAATTCAACGTGACCATATCAGAAGGTGTATTGGCATTGTGTTGATGCTCTGAAGGGTTGGAATGTCCTGTCTTCAGGTTTCCTGTAATTTCAGCATACATTACGGCATTCATGTCCATCTGGTTCAATGACATCTGCATGCCCATGTCGTTCAAGTCGCCATTCATCTTCATCATCCCGTTCATCATTTTCATTCCTTCAAAGTAGTTCAGTTTTGGCAATGGTGCTGTTAACTGCTTGATGCCCTGTCCCAAGTAAACGGAAGCTGATCTGGTCCGGTCTTCCGCGGTTGCCAAAAATTCATAGGAAGTATTTTCTTCGGGAAGGGTAAGGACGATATCGTAGGTTTCTGAAACGGCAATCATCAGTCTGTCCACTTCAACAGGCGCTACGTCGTTCCCATCGGCAGCAACCACGGTTATCCTGCCTCCCGCATAGGTCAGCCAGAAGTACGTGGAAGCCCCGCCATTGGAAACCTGCAACCGTACTTTGTCGCCTGCCTTGAATTGGGACAATTGCTGTTCGGTGGTGCCGTTGATTAAAAATTTATCATAGTAAACATCGCTCACGTCCATTGCCAGCATCCGTTTCCATTCATTGGCAAGTTTGGTTTTAAAATGTCCTGCCCTTAGGGCTTCGGCATAGCTTTGCGTGGTTCCCTTTTTTATGGCAAACCAATCGTTGGCATTGTGCAGCATCCGGTGTATGTTCTCGGGTTTCCGGTCTGTCCACTCACTCAGGATGATGGGAACCGTCGGCAAGTCGTCAATGCCTTTCCTGAAGGAAGGATCGTCCTCCCTTTTCTTTAAAATCATGGAACCGTACATGCCGATCTGCTCCTGCAGTCCCGAATGGCTGTGGTACCAATGCGTGCCGTTTTGGATGATCGGGAAGCGGTAAACGTGTGTCGTGTTGGGTTCGATGGGCATTTGCGTAAGATAAGGCACCCCATCTTCCTTGTTGGGCAGGAACAAGCCGTGCCAATGCAGGGACGTGCTTTCCTTCAGCCGGTTGTGTACGTGGATTTCTGCCGTATCGGATTCGGTGAATGTCAATACAGGCATCGGGATTTGCCCGTTTACGGCAATCGCCCTTTTTTCTTTTCCGGTAAAATTTACAATCGTATCTTTCACATACAGGTCATAGCGGACAACCTGTTGTGCAGACAGATGCGGCATCACCAGGATAAAGAGTGTTGCTGCCAGCAACACCCTTTTGCAAATGGTTTCTCGGATGTCCATTTACAGCAGTGATAAAAGCATCAGTCCGCTCATTGCAATCATCAAGGCATCTTCAATGATGGTGATGGTGCTCATGGGCAGATTGAACACGGCGCCCAGACAGGCACATTGTATTTTCTTCTTGTTCAGCACACTCTGTAGGACGCCAATGATGCTGACGGTCATCACGACAAATGTTACGGCGTTGGTAACAAGCGGATGGAAGTCAATCAGATAGGCAATGCCCAGTCCCAATTCCACGAACGCATACAGGTAGGCCCAGATGGGAACCCGTCTTGCCAGTACATCGTACATCATGTAACTCTCGGCAAAGCCTTTCAGATTGAGCAGCTTGAAAAACGAAAACACCAGGAAGAAGCCCGCCATGAAATGCCGCATGTACTGTATGGAATCAAAATGCTGGTTGCCAAGCTGGACCAGAAGCGTGACCAGTGTGATGTAAAAGAAGATCAGCAGCACAGGCTTGTAGGTTTCAAGCCAGGATTTGGCCTGTTCCGCCGTTTCATTGTGCTCCAATGCCGAGATCTGGTATTTCGGGTCCAATGCCTTTTGTAAATCCGGCAAGGAAACGTGCTTGTCCATTGTAACGGTTGCGGTGTTTTCATCTTTGGAAACTTCAACCGCGGTTATATTTTCTACCGTGAGCAAGGCAGCTTTTACTTTTGCCTCGCAGCTTCCACAGGTCATCCCTGTTAATTTATATAGATGTGTCATTGCCCTATTTTTTAATGGTTGCTATTGTTTTTCCACAAGTCAGCATTTGTGCACCATAATAGGGGTTCTTGACGGCATTTTCCTTGCTTAGCCAATTTGCACCTTTGCCATTATCGGCCATTGGGCAATGCTGGTAATAGACAGGCGTTTCGGATCTTGAAATTTTTGCAAGCTCGTACATGTTGCTTGACAAGCTCATGAAATAACCCCGCTGAAGATCGATGTCCTTGGTTCCTGCGATATGTCCCGCATCTGATGAAAGGCCTTTACTTGCATTCATCCAGATGGTGTTTTCGCCTGCCGTCAATGCTTCCATTTTCACGAGGTTGATGGCATCCAGCAAGTCTTTTGCCTTGGCTGAGGCAATGGTTCCGTCCGATTTCACCAAGGCATCTTTTACCGCAAAATAGCGTTCCGAAACTTCTTTCAGTGGGTTTGTCTCCTGCTTGCCACCTGAATGGTTATGTGTTTCTGTTTTTGAAGGTTCCTTTTTTGAAATGGACTTGTTCACCCGCTCGTATTGGCAACATCCGGGAAGATCGGCATACGCCTCATCAGGTGCAAGAAATTTGTCGCTGTCGTATCCCGCCAATGCAATGCGTTTCAGGATTTCATCCTGATTTGTTTTTGTACTGTCATACGTCAGGGTGGCTATCTTGGTTTCCTTGTTCCACTCTATCCGGGCTATGTTTTTACTATTTCCTGCTTTTTCGATAGTGCTTTTGCACATGCCGCAGTTTCCGTAAATTTTTACGGTTGCTGTTTTATCGTTCTTGATTTGGGCATTGCATGCCGTGAAGGATAGCAATACGGTAATTGCCATCAATATTTTGATTATAGACTTCATGTTTGAAAATTTAAAATTCTTGTAAATGCTTAACTATGAAAGCAAGTTGTATGCTTTCAATTGGACAGAGGTAGGGCTGTCATGAAAAGAATCTAGCTTATTTTTGGCGGTAGCCAGATGGAAAGGAAACCCGAAGAAGCATAGGTTTCCGTATAGGGAATACTTTGTATTTTGGCAAAGTAAGCATTGTGGTTCAATTCGGGAAAAAAGGGAAGGATGCTGTTGAAACTGAAAGCAGGGCAATGGCAGGAAGGGTTTTCACATTGTCCACCACAGCCGTCATTAGTGTCACTTTTCTTTGAATGTTCTTGTTGGGAACAGTCCTTCTTGTCCGTTTTTGAAGTTCCTTTTGCGCAACAAGACTTTTCTGTTTTTCCAGCAGTGCCGCCACAAGCATAGGTGGGCGTTGGTGTCAAAAAGAAACCAAGCACCACTGCCAGCAATATGAAAATTTGTCTTGTCATAGTTCAAATGCAAAGATACATCTTTTTTCATTCCGTTGCTCTTGCGCCTGCAGCTAACATGCTGCAGCCTGGCAGATTGCAACAGGTTTCAAAATAAAGTTAGGAAAAAAGGAATGAACCATTGCAACCGCAACCGCAATTGAGACCAACTGTTGTACGTTCGGCTTTTCCGGTTCATTCCTTTGGTATACTATTTTACTACATCTGATTCAAATCTGCTCCAGATCTTCCCGTGTCCGTTCATCTCTTATGTCACCGGTATTCAGTGTGGTATCCGGTTCGAAAAGCAGTACCGAAACCTCGTTTTCTGCAACGGGCCTGTGCTCGACTCCTTTTGGAACAATGATGAATTCATTTGGCTTCAGTTCGACGGTCTTATCCCTGAACTCCATTTTCAGGATCCCGCTTATCACGAGGAACATTTCATCTTCATCATCGTGCTTGTGCCATACAAATTCACCTTTGAACTTTGCAAGTTTTACCAGCTGGCCATTCAGCGCCCCGACGATCCTAGGGTTCCAATGATCATGGAACAGCGATAATTTTTCTTCAATATTTGTTTTCTGTAGTGGCATGGTTAAAGAGGTGATGATTTATTTCCTTGTATTCCATTGTTCGGGAAGTGTAGTTCTACAATGAAAACCTATCGACGGTAGTCAAAGTTGCTAATCCGAACGAATTGGATATTCCCAGCTAAGATACTATTTCTTCACGAAAAACAAATGCCAGCTTGCCCCATTGTCAGGCAATTTTCAATGATTGGATTTGCTGGTCCTCCAATTCGAAATGATAAGCCAGCACGATGGGGCTGCCCGGAAAACTGCCGGAAATCTCGGCTTCCAGTGCCTGTTCGCTTTCGGAATAACGAAGAGGTTGCATTGTTGCCTTGTACTCCTCGTTTGCTCTTTGGATCCAGTTTTTTATTTCCTTTTTTCCCTTGTGGGTCTTTCCCTCGTCAAAGACTGTGGCCGTTTCGGAAAAACAGTCGGCATAGGCCTGGCTGTCAAAATTGTTCTGTGCCGCCACTAAGGCTGCGATTACATTCGGTAAGTTCATAATTTCTGATTTTTAAATAGTGATTAAATAGTCGGTATTGTTCCCCCGTCAATGATGTACTCTGTTCCCGTGAGGTAGCCGGCCCTTGGTGAAACCAGGAAGCCCACCAATTCTGCCACTTCTTCGGGTGCCGCTGGCCGTCCGAAAGGAATGCCTCCCAATGCATCCATCACGCTTTGCGTGGCCTCGTCTATCGAACTGTTGGAACTTTCAGCAATCCGTTCCATCATCCTTTTGGAAGCATCGGTCATGATCCAGCCGGGCGAGACGGTCAGGACGCGGATCCCCTTGGGCGAGACTTCTTTTGACAGGCCCTTGCTGTAATTGATGAGTCCTGCTTTTGCGGCTGCATAGGGCAGGGTGGAATCGTGCAGCGGCAGTCTTCCCTGGATGGAGGCGATATGGAGGATCACGCCGCTTCGCTGTGCAAGCATCTTTGGCAGGAATGCCCTGTCCAACCGGACAGGTGCCAATAGATTGGTCTGGAGGGTCTGTTCCCAGTCTTCATCGGTCAGCACTGCAAAGCCGCCTCCCTTGGTTTCCGAACCGCCAAGCGAATTGACCAGGAGGTCGAGCCTTCCGAATTTTGCCAGCACTTCCTCCGCAACCTTTTTGGTTCCTTCGGGTTGGCTCAGATCTGCGGAAATAAAATAGGGTGCTGTTGTTCCGCTTTGTGCCTGATCAGTTTCAGGCTTGTTCCTTGCGGTGATGATTACCGTTGCACCTGCCTGCTGCAATCGTGCTGCAATAGCTTTTCCTGCACCTTTTGTACCTCCCGTTACCAACGCAATCTTGCCCGACAGCTCGTTGTTGAAATTGAAATGTGTATCCATCTGATTGTTTTTTTATACAAATCTCAGACTTATGTACCGCCTGCACAAGTACGGAAATACGAATTGCATGGGGAGAAATTTTTCCCCTATTGCACAATTTGGAACATATGCGTAAGTTTGTCTTATGTATGAAAGGAAGATTTTACCAAACCTGAATTGCGGCCTTGATCTGATCGGCGAAGTGCTGTACGGCAAATGGAAGATCCGCTTGCTGTGGTTCATCAACGAGGGGCACAAGCGTCCCAGCGAACTGCAACGCAAGATTCCCGATGCCTCCCGCAGGGTCTTGAACATCCAGTTGAAGGAACTGGAAGACCACGGGTTGGTGGTGCGAAAAATCTATGCCGTCGTGCCTCCGAAAGTAGAGTACAGCCTTACGGAGTTTGGCAAGACCCTGATTCCTGTTATTTCGGTTCTGGGAAATTGGGGGGATGAAAATGAAGAGTATCTTCGAGAGGTTATTTTAAGGCGGTTGAATGTAGAGAAGGAAAGCGAACTTTAAAATAGAATTTCTTTTTAGGGTAGCTAAGATATCAAACCTTTAGTGGTAATTATTATGAAGCAGCACTTTGTACCCAAAATTTATTTGAAACATTTTTCCTCAAAAATGGGAAAAGGTTATTTTGTGAATAGTTTTGATAAACAAAACGGTAAGCACACTCCAATCAATATCAATAATATTTGTGCGGTAACTGATTTGTACACTTTGGATAATGGTAGAGAAATTAATAATGATGTTTTAGCTGTTGAAAAAATTTATGCGAATACTATTGAACCCCAATACCTAAAAGCCTACAAAATCTTAACTGACGATACGGTTTTTCAGATTTCAGACAAGCAACGTATTGATATTGTTGTTGGTATTCTGCAATTGCATATGAGAAATCCACGGCATTTGAAAAATGGCGCTGCCCTGCATACACCAGAGATTTCCAAACAATACCGTGAAGCAATGGCCAACAGTAAGAGAGAGTTGGTCTACCTAGATAACACATATAATTTAGAGAATTGGAGCGAGCAGGATATACTGCATGATTACTATAAAAAATCTAATCAATATTTTAAGGAACAGCATCTTGCAGTGACTGAGCAAATCTGCAAAATTCATGAGTTTATAAAGATAGAAGTCAATAAAATCACAGACCATTCTCAGTTTCTGACCAGCGATAACCCACTTATTTCGGATGATGTTGTGACGGGATATGACAATGCTTTCCTTAGGTCACAGGAATTTTACCTAACGCTAAATAAAAAATACGCTGTCCGCCTATACCACGATAATACCAAGCGGCCAAACCTCATTTACCGGCTGAATGTTACCGACAGATATGTTTATGGCTACAACCGTAAGATTTACCAAGCTTCGTCACGGTTCGTGATTGGTGACATAGAAGTTTTCAAGGAATATGATAAATTAGAAGAACTCTTTATGAGTACCTCAATTGAATCAAAAATGGAACTTGTTAAAGAGATTCTATCGACAGTCGCAAAACCATTTCAGAAAGAGGGCTATTTTATGCTAAAAGCACTTTATGAAAAATACTTACAGTATGGCTTTGTAACGCCAGAAGAAGAATATAAAGTATTGGAGAAGCATTTTCATTTGTTGCGAAAAGAGCGGATAGAAAGACAGAAATAGATTAATCACAAACTTTAAACTTTCCTAGCTGGTGCGAGCATCTTGCCATAAGTGTTCGAAACCTCAAAATTATTATATTTGAGTCTAAAACAAACTTATGAAACTAGAAGAAGTTTTAGGGTATATTCCGAAAGGAGAATTAGAAAAGCTATCACTTGCTTATAATGTTGACCATCAAGTAAAGAAACTTCATGGACAAACGATGTTTCAATTGCTATTGTTTTCGATGTTAAACATCAAGCACAATAGTTTGCGGGTAATGGAAGAATTTTATCATTCGTTAGCATTTAAAAGCATTGCGACTACTAGCTATCAAGGTGTAAAATACAATTCTATCAGAGATCGATTGGTAAATATCAATGCTGATTATTTTGAAGCGATATTCAATAGTTTCCTAAAAAAGTATCAGGATAAATATTTGAAAAATAAGCATAATATTATTTCTTTTGATTCAACATTGGTAAGTATTTCTTCCAAATTATTAAAGGAAGGGATGGTTATTAATCAAAATAGCACGAAGAAATCGGTAAAATTTAGCATGGCTTTTTCAAACATACCGATTCATTCAAAGATCTTCACGCAACAGTCTTTTGTTTCAGAGGATTTCGCTTTAAAAGAATTGATAAAAGACTGTCCATTAAGTGCAGACAACATTCTGGTTTTTGACAGAGGGCTTCAAGCAAGGGCAGCATTTGAAGAGTTCAATGAGGGTAATTTAACCTTTGTAACCCGATTGAATAACTACACTCGTTTTGAAACGGTTAACGAATTTGAAATCGATAAAAAGCAGACAGAAAGATTAATATTAGAACAAGATTTAGAGGTAAAATTATACGACAAACGAAATAAAAAAACTCAAAAGTTCCTGCGTTTAATCATTGCAAAAGAAAAGGAAAATGGTGAAGAATTTTATTTTTTGACCAACAGCAAAACCTTATCAGCAAAGGATATGGCAGATATTTATAAACAACGATGGGAAATCGAAGTGTTTTTTAAATTCATAAAACAGAATCTAAATTTTAGCCATTTGTTAAGCAGGAATATCAATGGTGTAAAAGTAATAATGTACATGACTTTGATAACGGCTATTTTATTAGTGGTTTATAAAAAACTCAATGATCTCAAAGGATATAAAATCGTAAAATTGAAGTTTGCACAGGAATTAGAAGTCCTAATTATCAAAGACATAGTTGAAAAATGCGGAGGAGATCCGAACAAAGTAAATACAATTTTAAATCCAGAATGACGTTTCGAACACTTATGGCAAGATGCTCGCACCAGCGGGGGGGAAATGATGGCGAGGTTGGAGAAACTAATTAGTAAATAAAAGATACTATTTTTATATACAGGCTCAACTGTTTTAGTTGAGCCTTTTTTATGTTTTTTTATCCCTGTTTGATTTTGGTTCTAGTCATTGGTTGCAGAACGGGATTCACCGAAGATAAATCACAATTTTCAATTGGTTTTACAGCATTTCTTGTTTTTATCACCCACATATTGGTAGTATGAACTAGTTCATTTTCTTCTGTTTTTTAATAATAATAGTCGTGTAATACATCTTTCAATCGTACTGTTTTGTTTGAAACAATGTCGTAGCCAAAGTCGTTTTTGAAATCAGTCATTTTGTTTTTCCATACAGTAACATCTTCGTCTACAAGATTGACTTGTGAAAGTAGATTGTAATAAGATATTTTTTCACTTATTGAGCTACTCGATAACAAAAGGTTTTTAATTGCTAAACTGAAATCTTTATCTCTTTTCATTCTTTCGATCATAGGAATGAAAAAGTACCTATGAGAACGTTTAATGTCACTGGTATTAGTGAAAATTTCTTTTAGGAACTCAGTCAAATTGTTTATATCTCGAAATAAAAATTTGAGATTGAAGCCCACGTAATTATCAACATAAGATTGATTTTTAATTATATCATCAAACATCTTTTTTAGAATAGGTTCGTTTGACCAACCGCTACATAAAGCTATAATTTTACCGGAGCCACCGTGTGGTTCAACATTTTTCACCTCGTCATATACCTGACTATCACTTTTAAAATTCGTGCCTAATAGTCTGCCAGCAAGAATTTCATTATGTTTTTCCGTATTATTAATAAATCGTAATAAAATTTCTTTTAAGATAGGGCTTTTAGGTGTTGTTCTGTTGAGAAAACTAATTATAGAATTATTTTTAATTGTAGAAGAATGGTTCGATATGAAGTCCATTAGATGATTATAAGTTGATGAAGATTTCGAAGAATGTCTTGCAAAAAAACCCCAAATATCTTCGATGTTCTTACTATATCTTAAATGCCCAACGATTGAATTAAAATCTTTACCAGTATACGAAATCAGATAATCAAAATTATCAATCATAGACCTTATCATCATCCCACTTGAAAAATTTCTGTGATCGTGTTCATTAAAAATGTCAAGTAGCCTCGATTTAACTTTGCTGTTATTTTCAGCATCTTCTATTAAAAAATATTCATCTAATTTTTTTGTAATTAAAAATCCTGAAAATGCAATGCTTCTCCTGACTTTATAGTCAAAACCTCTTGCAAAAACTAAAGGTTTGCTTAGTTTTATAATTTTATCAGTATTAGTTTCTTTAATATGGTTGAATAAACAAATTGCCATATCAATCATTATTTCTTCTTCGGCTTCTGTTTCGAAATTACTTAGGGTCATTTCAATGTTCCTTGGGAGTATTGATAAATCAGCAAAAGCTTCGATAATCAATAGCCTTAATTCCTTTGCCAAAGGAATAGATTTTTTTAGTAGCCTATCTTCATTTTTTATCAGTTCAGGAAAGTATTGAACTGATAAAACATATAGATTATTATCGTTTTCTATTCGTTCTAAAATATATTTCTGAACAATTTTATTTGAATGAAAATTCTTTGCAATTATATCAAGTGCTGTATAGTATTGTGCCCAAAATTTTTTAGGAAAAGTTTCAAGGTCATCGAGGAGTTTCTTTAGTATATTAGATTCAAAATATTCCCTATCAAGTTCAAGTAATGCAGAAATAGACCTTTCTCTGAAAGTTATTGCTTTATCAAATAAAATTCCTTCTAATATTTTTATAGCTTCTTCTTTTTCATCATTATCAAAAACCTTAGAAATAAAATGAGCAGAAGCTGATGTTTTTGTAGTTTCAATGGTTCTGAAATAATCTTTAAGTTTTTCCTTTATTCCTTTGTCGTCTTTCCAACCTTCTAACAATGTCATAACATTCCATTGAGAAAAACCTGTTTCTGTCAAATCTTCAAGAAGTATATTTTTTATTTTGTCGGTATGAACAAAAATGCTTGCAAGTGCAATCTCTGGATCAATGTGGTGATCCTCTTCCAAACGCTTATTTAACCATTTATCAACAGCAGGAATTAATTCATCTGTATCTTTGAAATAATAAAACAAATTTTGAAATATTTCGTGTCTATCTAACAAAAAAGGAAATTCTTCATTTTCAAATTGAGATTTAATAAGGTTAATAACATCTTTATCTTTATTAAATGAATGGAAAAGTACTTTCCATACAATTTCATTGTCAATTCTGTTTTTATTTTCTATATGAAAATCTTTACTTATAGATTTTATTAAAGTATCTTTTAGAAGATTATTTTTATCAAATCCATCTGTTAATAAATTAATGGCTTCTTGCTTTAGTTCGTAGGGTATTTGATTTACAATTGGCAAAATCAGTTCTAAGTCATCTTGAGTATGTCTCTTTGAGAAGACTTTATGTTTGAATAGATAAAATTGTACTATTGGAATTTCAATTTTAATAGATTTTATTAAGTCGTCCCTATCATGTTCAGTAATGTCGTTTGTAATAATGCTATTAATTGCAAAAGCTAGAATATCTGGATTCGAACAGTTTAAAATTATATGCTTTATAAATTTAAATACATTTTCGTTTTTTATATGCTTCTTAAAGGCGTAAGAGGCATCATATCGTAACTCTGTTACCCCATTGATAAACACTTTTTTTAGGAACTCTAACTGTAATTCGTTTAACAGGGCAGTATATCGTAGTGCATTAATTCGATTATCTCCGTATTTATATTGATTAGGGAAAAATTGTATAAGGAAATTTTGGGTTTTTTCTTTTAATCTTCCATTTTGGAGGGCATTAAGGATTCTTTTAAGCAATGCTTCTTTATATGTCGGGTCTGTTTCGTACTCGAAATTCCGAACAATAGAGTCAAATGCTTCATTCATAATATCACTTGGTGTGTTATCTGAGTTAATAGCAACCTCATAGGAAATAAGGGAAAGGTAATCTTCTTGAAATTTTTCACGAACAGCTTCTTTTAAAGCAGCAAAATGTATAGTAAATTTTTTCACTTGCTTTAATGGTATCAATCCAAAAAAGCTGACAATTACTTGATGAAAAGCTGGATTAGCGGAATACTGTTTTATGAATTCCTTCGCTAAATCTTCATCAGATTCATACAATTGTTGTGCGGCTAAAAATTCCTGAAATTGTTTATGTCCAAAAGCAATTTCATCATTTGATTTTTCAATGATGATTCCAAAATTGTTTGCTCCAACTTCTATTAATTTTTGACTGTGAACTTTTGCTTTTACTTTATCATATTCTGCATAAGTAATAAGATATTGTTCAATTATTTTTTGTGCTTCACCTTTTAAGATTACACCATCGTTGCTCTCTTTCTGAATATTGATTGCTAACTCACAAAAAATATCTTTAAAATCCACATCGATTGTTTCTTCTTGTACGATTCCTGCATCTTTTCCTCGCTTTACAGGGTGTTTTTTGATTAAATATTGAGTTATTTCTTTAAGTGCTTCTAATTTATTTTTAGGCAATACAGAATCTTGCATTTTTTGTATTATTAAAATGCTCAACAACAAAGGTGTTTCTGCTAATTTTTTCAAATCACCCGACTGTCCTAATTCTTTTATGAAATTATCGGTTAGTGTTTTTGAATAATCCTTGTCTTTAATTTCGTCTTGCAAAGAAGTCCATTTACTGTACCAATTCTGAACAAAATTTCTTTGTTGAGAATTAGAAAAACCTGCAAGATTTAAGACATTTAGATTTGTGAAAAAATCTTTTAGTATTCTAAATCCATATGGTCTGCTCGAATAGAGAACCTTGCAATCATAAAGTCCTCTCAATGTTTCGATACGTGTTATTGCTTGTTGTGCAGAAGAAATACTGCTCCATTCATCAATCCCATCAATTATTAAAAACAGCCGTTCGTCTTCTAGTGCATCTTTTGCTATATCAAACAAATAATTTTTACTAAAACTATTAAACCAAAGATTGAGTATTTCTAAAATACTTAATGAATCAGTTTGGCTAAGATGTTTTGTTATAAAGGCAAAAGGCAACCATACTGGTAATGTTTTACCGTATTTTTGGGAAATGTTTTCTAACTGGGGATTTGAACTTAAAATGTCTAATGCAATGTATCTAAGCAAAGTACTTTTTCCTGCTCCGGGGTCACCGATTATTATATTTCTATTGCTTACTAATGCATCATCTATTTTTATTCTAATATCAATACTGCTTTCTTCTATATCAGTGTGATTATTCAAATTCCTGCGTCTAAATTTATTTTGGGATTGCCTATAGCCATAATCGTCATAATAATATTGATCTTGGTCTATGATAGATGATGAGCTTTCTTCAGTGGCTTTAAAACCTTCTTCTTTTACATTTGAAAGAATATCTGGAATAATAAATCTGTCTTGTAAAGTGTATGGACTGTTCAATTCTTTAATTGGAATCCCAGGGTCTTGAATATTGAAGATTGTCGAATAAAATTCGTATAACTCTTTTCTGAATTTTGTGACTTGTGGGGCATCGATTTTTCTTGATTTTGAAAGTTGTTGTAAAGCAAGATCACCATTGAATTTTTTTACCCACCCCACCCCAAAAAAATCAAACACTATTTCAGGCTTATCTTTAAGAAGTCTGGAAAGTTGAATCTTGTCCCATTTTACTAAAGTAATATTTACTTTTTCAAGTTCTGTTTTTAATTCTTCAAATCTGTCTTGAACTTGAGTTTTATTCCATTCACAGGAAGTACATAAATGTAGATTGTCGCTTTTATTGTAGAAGTCTTTGCTTTTAAAATATTCGACTGCTTTATTAATATCGCTTAAATCAAATTCTTGATATCTTTTACATTGGTAGGAACTATATCTACCGCTTTCTTGTCTTGCGAAAATATCTATTCCTTCTTGCGCTTGTCCTTTTATACCATAAATTTCACAATCATTTATAGAGAAATCTTTTTGTATAATAGCTAAACATAGTTTTTCAAAATCTTCCCAAGATAATTTTTCTAAAGGAAGTTCTTGGATTGACGTGTCAATAGGCGGGTCTACTATAGTTTGAGTAGGTGTGTGTAGATAACTTAAATTCATTTTTTACTATTTGTAATGAGGGTTTCCACTTCCTAGCAACCGCAGAAAATGAAATACTATTAATAACTACAGATGTGTGTTGGCAGTAGTTTTTATTTTCCTTCACTCATTCTTTCTGTTATTTGAGTTTGATATACATCTGTTAAATCACTCCAAAATACAATTAATGACATTAAGAAATTAGAAAAATCAGAAACAGTTTTGACACTTATTGGTTTGTCGATACTGCTCAGATGCTCAAAATATTCTACAAAATTTTCATCATAATGTGCACCTGCTTTATTTCTAAATTTTGAAATTAACGTATCGTATTGATGTTCTTTTTTAAGCTCTTTTAATTTCAAAGTAATATCTCTAAATCTAGATTCTAATTCAATAAAATCTTTTGAAATTAAATTACGAATTTCGTTTTGGTGTTTTCCAAAAGTTTTTAACGACTCGTAAATAACTACAAATCCATTTTTAAGGTAAAATTTTCTTTCCCAATCAGTTTCACAGTCAACAAGTCCTCTCAAGGAAGATGCAATATCAAGAAAACAAGAAGTAAAAAAACATAAATATTTAATGTGCATTTTAATTTCTTCAATACTTTCTTGGGAATGTTCATTATTTCCTTTTAAATTTCCACTTTCTAAAAGTTTTAATAAATTATAGGATTCAATTAATTCTTTTTGATAATGATTTATGTGAAATAGTATATCGTTTGAGTTGTACATTAAATTTCTTATTTTATGAAAATTATCTTTTTACGGCAAAATTACTGCCAACTTGTATACAACAGTTTGCGCGGCTTTGCAATCCGTGTCCACAAAGATTGGTAAAATAATCTCCTATTCAATTTCACTCTAGTTCCTTGCCAATCCATTCACGCGGACTACTGTTTTAAGGTAGTTCCAAATGTATCAAATCCAAATTCTTCCCCACTTAGGTAAAACCCTATTTTTTTAATTATTTTTCCAAACCTAAAGTTTTTATCTTATTAAAAATTACGGTTTTACGTAAAACACCAAAATAATTGTAAAAATAAAGTTGGTATTCGTACAACAAGGTATTTGTATTAATACCCTTAAAAAAAATGGGCCGCATTACGAAAACCGTAACGCAGCCCATTATAATAAATTTATAAAGTCCTATTTCTTCCCAATCCTGTAAACTCTTCCTTCATCCGTCACGGCATACAAAACCCCATCAAGCCCCTGCGTAACATCACGGAAACGCTGCCTTTCTCCTTTCAGCAATCGTTCTTCACCAACCACCTTGTTGTTTTCTATCACCAGTCGGGCGATATGCGTACTGCTCAGACCTCCAATAAATAAATTGTTTTTCCATTCCGGGATTTCGCTTCCGGTATAGAACGTCATACCGCTCGGCGACAATACGGGATCCCAATAATACACGGGCTGTTCCAGACCTTCCTTCTGCCCGATGTGCTGCCCGATTTCTTCTCCGCTGTATTCCATTCCGTAGGTGATGGTAGGCCAGCCATAGTTCTTGCCGGGCTGGATCAGGTTCAGTTCATCGCCACCCTGTGGACCGAATTCATTTTCCCACAAGTCGCCGGTAACCGGATGGAAGGCCAGTCCCTGCACATTCCGGTGCCCATAGCTGTAGATTTCGGGCCTGGCATTGGGCGTGCTGGCAAAGGGATTTCCTGGGGCTGGTTTGCCATCGGTCGTGATGCGCAGGATCTTTCCGTTGGCGGAATTGAGCTGCTGCGCCTGCGGACGGGTTTCCTTGTCGGAACGTTCGCCCGTGCTGAAGATCAGGTAGCCCTGCTTGTCAAACAGGATCCTTGATCCATAGTGCAGATTGCCGTTGTGTCCAGGTGTTGCCCTGTAGATCACGGTGGCCTTTTCGATCCTGCTGTCGTCGGCTGCAAGGCGTCCCTTGGCCACGGCCGTCAGGTTGCCGTCTTTTGTCTTTTCGGAAAAGGTCCAATAGACCATGCGGTTGGTTTTGAAATCGGGAGCAATAGTGACACCCAGCAATCCGCCCTGTCCGGAATCGTTTACTTCCGGAAGTCCCGTGATTTTTTTGGAAACGGCACCGTGTGCGGTAACAATGCGCATCGTGCCTCCCTTTTCCGTAATCAGCAACCTGCCATCGGGCAGGGAGGTAACGCCCCACGGACGGTCAAGTTTGTCGGTCACTACCTTGCCTTCATAAGGCGTCTTGGTCGTGACGCCTGCTATGCGGGTCTGTCCTGCAAAGGCAGGTTTCAGGTCGCTGTTGGCACGTCCGGTTTCAACCGGGGCGTTGGTTGGAGTGGTGGGCTGGTCTTGGTCGGCAGCCTTGTTTTCAGCAGTCTTGTTGCCACAGGCAGCCAGCACGAGGGCAGCCATCAAGGAGGGAAGGATAGTTTTCATCGTGTTATTTTTCTTAAAGATAGGAAGGTATTTGGAATTGGCAAAATCAACCGTGGCATTTTTAGACAGTGCGCACCCTATTGGCGGCGGTGCAAATGCTGGTTGCGCTGCTGTCCGTAAGGGTAATTTTGAAGGTGCGGCCCTTCCGGAAAAAAGGGGCTTGAGGAAAGTGGGCACGGCCTCTGCAGGGACAACATCAAGTACATGCAGTACATTGTGCGCCTGGTCGTGCAAAGGGTAGCACGCCCCATTGATTTCCTGGCTGAACTCCACCAGCAGCATCCAGAAAAGGATCCCTTTTCCCGCAGGTATTGCCTCTGGGACAAGCGTTACGTCGGTTGCCTGCAGGTCCAGTGGCACTTGAACGGCAGGACTGTAGTGTGCGGTCGTGGTGCCGGCATCAAGATCGGCCAGCAATACGCAACTGCGGAAGCTGGCGTGGGTGGCAGTACGGGGATGCTTCAGCATCTTGCCCGGTACAAGTGCAGGAATACCAAAGACAAACCCGGTCTCCAAGGTGGAAGGGCAGCCAAGCACGCTTCCGAGAGGCGACTTAATATTGAAGTCAAATCCCTTGAGCAGTTCCCGCCCCATCGGATGCAGCAGTCCCTTGCCGACAGTCCGCTCCCCACGCACCGATTGGTGGTCATAATTTCGGACCTTGCAAAGTACGCTCAACATTCTGGGAGCGAGTCCGGGATCGCGCGCATTCTTGAGGAACAACGCCAAGCCACGCCGTAGTTGTGTTCCTGCCTTGCTGGCCGACCCAAACTCTCTGCTGTTTTCGCGGGTGCGCACAAACGCAGGATCCCGCATCACCCTTTCCTTGTCGAGCGAGCTCTTGTTCCTTGCATAGTATTTGCCATCCCGGCCTTTATAAAAGGTAACCTCCCCGATTGTTCCCCGAATTTTGAAAATACTTTTTACACGTGCCATACCGCTGGTTTTTAATAAACAATAAGATAAAGATAGCAGGCGGGAAGCAAAGTCCAATGGCAACGTGTCCCAAAAGGGACGAAAAGTCCGTTCTTTTCCCTTTTTGTACACTTTTGGCATTTAAGGTGCTTTTCGTCAAACAGCGTCCAAAAAAATTCCGACTTGATATAGCGCTAAAACGTTATTAAGGCGTTGTAAAAGCGTTGTAGAAGGATTGAAAAAAGCGATACGGAGGTATTCGTGCCACTCGGAAGGGCAGGCGATTGGTTGTTTGTCAAATTGGATTATGAAATGTCGCTCGGAAACGTGGGGTACGGTAAAGGTGTAAATAAATTATAAGCCTGGCCCGGAAACCACGCTTATAATTTATAATGAAATAAGTGCTTTACTGGATCAATGTTTTATTCGTAAAGCTTCCGGCAGGACGTGTTTTCGGCAACAAGTTGCGATAAACCGTTTGTCTGGTACAAGTAGTTAATCGCCTGTTTGGAATTCAACCAGGAATTCTTTCAGGGGAACGTTCTTCTCGTTCCTGAAATTAGTTGTAATCAGGAACTGGTACTTCTTGTTGGGCTCCAAGGTCACGGGAATCGTCCAGGATCTCTTGTCTTCTGCCCAGTATCTTTTTCCAACATTGTTTTTTGGGAAGGCATCCGGTCCCAGGGCACCATAATCAACTCCCGTATTGAAGCCGTTCAAGGCTTCTGAAAACTGGAAGGTGATGGCTGCAATCTTTGGGCTGACATTGGAACTGTTGTTCTCGAACTCCTTGATGCCCACTACAGCCGGACGGCTTGCTTCAAAATCCGCAAGGAGTGCCGCAAGCGGCTTTGAAAAGAAATTCGAACCGTCGACGAACGCTTCGATTGCAGCTTCATCATTGTAATCCAGTTCGATCATTTTCTTGATGGCCGCTTTCTTGTCCTTGGCCTGGTTGTAAACATTTTCACAGATCTGATACCCGACGTAATAGCCCAGATCCCTCGTGCCAAAATCATTCGGGGCATCCGACCAGAGCCATTTGTGCTGGTTGTTCAGGTAGAACATTTCCTGTTCAAATCTTGCCCGGATTTTTTCGGCATTGTGCTTTCCATAGTTTATTGCAGGAACGGCAGATGCCACCCCCATGGCTTTTACGGACACAAACTCTGCCACCCCTTCATTGAGTACATACGACAGTAAACTGTGGGTTACTGGTTTTTGCTGCGTATGTACGTATTCGTGGACGTTCAGCAGGATCAGATGGTCAATCGGATTGCTGTCAAAATAGTCCCTCCTGCCTTTCTGGATGTTTTCAGGGAATTCTGATGTGATCGTATTTTTGTCTGCCATCGCGATTTCACTTCCTATCAGCACCAGATTGTTGGAAAAGGTGCCGTTGGTCCGCAAGGCCCCTATCGTGAAATAAATCTTGGCGGGTTGCAACGAAGGATAGATTTTATGGAGTTTTCCAATCGCGGCTTCCAATTCTTTTGCACTCTTTTTAGCTTTCAGGGTGTTTGGCTTGATGGAGGCCCAGAACAAGGGATAATTGTTGATCGCGTTTATATAGTCCTGGGCGGTGTAATTTCTTGCCTGCCTTATTGCGTTCAAGCCTTCCGTTCCCTTGGACAGGTAGAGGTCTTCAAGATACTTGTGTTGCAAGGTGGAATCCTTGGTGGCGGTGATCTTCCCGTACGCTTCCCAGAAACGATCAATATCGGATGTCACGACGTTCTGTGCCTTTATTTCAGGGGTTGGACAAATCAGAAAGAATAGGAGGATGGCTTTAAAAATAGTTTTCATTTAATTTTACTTGTGGCATTTGTATTATTCGATGATCAAACGGGTCTTGACAGTGGTCCCATCCAGGAAATCTTGATTGTAGACTTTTTTTCCTATGATGGTTTGGGCTTTGATCAGATCTTCCAATTCACCGGCCAATTCGCGTTTGAAAACAGCAGGTCCTGCCGTCTCTTCAGCTTCATAGAAATCGGTCACGTGCAGGTAGAATTTATCCAGGAGATCTTCCAGCGGATATTGGTCTTCATCAGATTCCAGTTCGAAAGAGATGGTCATCCTGTATTTGGTTGCTTCATCATCGTTCAAATCTTCATAGATGTTGTCCTTGACATATTTGTATCTTGTCTGGTCCGAATATTTTTCAACATCTTCGAACTTGATGGCGGTCATCATATTGTATTGATCGTCCAATGTCTCGTGGTCTGGTTCAATTTGGTTTTTGTTGTTGAATAATTTTGATAGAAATTTTTTCATGGAACTATCTGGTTTTGTTGATGGTCTTTAAATGTTGTATTGCGCATTTTTTTTGTTTCCATAATTGCCTGATTGATGCCAGATGTCCAAACAAGACAATCGGAACTATGAAAGTCGGCAGCCAGCTGAAAGGGAAGTTCAGGATGGCAATATTGGGTTGGTCGAAAGCAAATCTTTGGATGGGTGAAGGGGCGGAAAAAAGGGCATTCACGACAATGTTTGCCAAAAGGCCGAGACAAATAAAATTCCATACCAGGATTGCCTTCCGGTCCAGTTTCCCTTTTGTCACTCCAAAATAGACAATCAATGGTGCGGAAATTCCGGCAAGGATGTCAAAGTTCCGACCTTCAAAAGTCATGAGCCCTGGAATTGCCTTGTTGAGAAAAAGCCAATACAGGACGATTTCAACCGGTATCCTCACGATGTTCAGATAGGTCAGCTGCATGAGAGGCAAACTGTCGATGAAATGCCTGCCTTTTGAAGTTGCAAATACTGAAAGGAGGACCAGGAGGGCAGGCAGGATTCCGGTCACTATTATTTTTGGAGGAAAGGAATCCGTGTCCGAGTTGTAAAAGTCTTGCAAGGTCAAGGTGGCTTGGAGGGCCAGCCAGATGGTCAAGCCTGTAAAGACTGGAGATGCCTTTTTACGTGTTTCCTCTGAATTTGAATTTCCAATCGTCCAGATGAAAAGCAGCAAGGTTCCGATGGTTGTCAGTCCGAAAGCGAGTGAAATGGGTGCTGGTAGATGGTCTATCATTCTCTAGTTGTTCAATGCCGTGGTGTCACAGGTTGCAATGGCGGCCAGTTTAAATACTGAAATCTGATGCATTCCTCACTATAGCTGACCTCTTTCGATTATTTTTTTTGTCCGCGGAGATGGGGCATTTTGGAATAGTCGGTCAGGCCCAATCTATTTCCGAACGGGTCGGTGAACTCGACGGAACATCCAGTCATGATCTCAAAAGGCTCGCTTAGGAACGAAACGCCCCTTTGTTTCAGTTCTTCGTATGCTTGCCGGACATTGTCAACCGTGAACCAGATTGCGGGTCTGGCATCCTGCATGGTACTGACAATAATTGCTGGTTCATTTTCTCCCACCTTGAAGGCAGTCATTCCTTTGTCGGCAAAGTCAAACTTGATGTCAAGCCCGAGCTTGTCCCTGTAGAACTCCTTTGCGGTGTCAAGATTGCCGGCAGGCAGAAAGAAATTGTCGTAGTCGCTGATGATGCTCATATGTGTTCTGATTTTATTTGGGAGAGGTCAACCCCAAGTTTCGCAAATTCACTTTCTCCCTTGCCGGTGATGTAGAAGTGCTTGTCGGTAGCCTTGTCCTTTGCGATCCAGCCTTTCTCTACAAATTGTTCTAAAAGAAGCATTCCAAGTTTTCCTCCGATATGCTCAAAGCAGGTCTTGGCCGGTTTTCTGTCGGTTGTTTCATTCATTGTCGTATGGTTTTACAAGTAATCCCTGGAGTACAGCTGTTTCTTTTCTTTTCTTTTCTTTTCTTTTCTTTCGAGGCTACCTTGGTATAAATTTATAAAAAATATACAATCGCCGTATGGTGCATCTATAAAAATGACGTTTTTTATAGACACACTATAGAGTCATACCTATTATGGTTCGAAGATAATTGAAGGAAAAGAGGTCAATAATTCTTCAGGAAAGCGGTAAGGCTCTGGTTCTCTTCCAGTCCTAATTTCTTGCGCAATCGGGAGCGGCCAACGAGTATGCTGTTGGGACTCTGCTGGGTGACGGCGGAGATCTCCTTGGCCGAAAAATTCATCTTGGCAAACGCGCAGAGCCTGATCTCGTTCTTGGTCAGGGTCGGGAATTCGTGGAGCAGTTTTTTGTAGAACTCCTCATCGGTTTCAATAAAGAGCTTTTCAAATTCCTGCTTGTTGAACGACTGGTTGCCCTTTTTAAGGTCGAGGATAATACTGCTGAGCATCTTTTTTGTAGGACTGTCCGATATCGACTTGAGGTGGCTGAGTTCCTTCTGGGTGGCGTCAATACGTTCGCTCACCTGCAGCATCTGTATGGCATTGCTGGTGAGTTCCTTGTTCTTGCCTTCCATCTTCTGGAGCAGCAATTCATTCTCGATCTTGCGCTGGTTGGCCTTGGTTTTCTGCAGGCGGTACATCAGGAAGACAATCAGGGAAACAGGCAGGATCAGTATCAGTCCAAAGATCAGGATGTTTTCCCTCTTTTGCGTTTCGGACAGGGCTTGCTGCTGCTTGGCCTTCTGTTCGTTTTCAAATTCGAGCAGTTCCACCTTCTTCTTGTTCTGCAGGTTCAGGTTTTCTTCCGAAAGCGAATTGGCAACACGAAGGTATTCCGTTGCCTTCCTGTAGTCGTTCCGGTCTTCGTATAAGTTGGCCAATATCCTTGAAGCCGACAATTGTATGTCGTTGAGCGGTATCTGCCTGCCCATGGCATAGCCTTTTTCAAGATAATAGACGGCGGAATCATTCTTGATCTTGCTGTAATTCTCCCCACGGTTGTAATAGAGGTAGGCCAGTTCATTGACAAGCTTTGCCTTTTTGGCAAGCAGGATCCCCTTGTCTGAATAATAACGCGCGCTGTCCAATTGTCTTGTATTGTGGAAAAGGTTGGAGAGGTTCTGATAGGTACTGACTATCCCGACAGTATCCTTCAACCGGATGCTGTGCTTGTGGTAGATATGGAACATTTCGAGCGCCTTGTCGTAATGTTTTCCCTCCATTTCCAGTACCGCCAGATTGGAGTAGACCAGGAAAGCTTCCACCTTTTTCTCCTCCGACTTGCCTTTTGCGATTACATTCCTCAGGCTTTCAACCGATTTATAGAGGAATTTCCTGGACTTTGTAGAATCGCCCAGCTGCATGTAGGTGCACCCGATATTGTTGTAGATGTAATGCAACCTGAGGGTGTCCACCTTTTTCTGCAGTGCCAATGTCTTGTAGAAATAATCCAATGCCAGCAGATAGGATTGCTGGTTGGAATAGGCCGAAGCGGTAACCTCGTACAATTTTACTTGCTGTTTTGGCGTGATCTCGTCCTTGTACAGCAAAGCCTTGTTGATGTATTGGAAGGCCTTTTCCGGATTCTTGCTGATGTTTTTGGAGGCCTTGGAGAGCAAGTCCTTTACGAGCACATCGGTCTTGGATGGTTCCTCGTTTTGTGCTGCTACATGACCGCTCGTTGCAAAAAACAAGAAAAGGAGGACAAGCAGTGGCAGGGAACTTCTAGACACGAATATTTTTTTTCAAATATACAAATATATAGTGTTGACAAAAACAAGGCCTGTTAAAGTTGTAATATGTTGTTTTACAGATGCTTGTTTTTAAATGTAATAAAATGTAAGGGGGCTTTTTTGGGATGTAAGGAATTGTAAGGGATGATTGCAAGTGATTTTTTAAAGGCTGGAATACATTTGAGGCCTATTAATAACCCAATTATTATTTTATGAGAAATTTTACCTTTCTGTTTTTCTTGGCAATGATGGCCTTCAAGGGCCATGGCCAATGCATTCGGACCTATTCGCCCGGTCCGATCGCTTCCAACAATATGGGATTGGTTCAGCAGCTATCCAGCTGTGGATGGACCACTACTGATGTGGTAAGTGTTTCCAATTTGCTTGCAGGTGAGGATTATGTCTTTACGTGCACCTTGGGCAGCACCAACAAATACATCACGGTTACCGATGCAGACAATGTAGTGATCGAGCAAGGCTTTTCACCATTGACGGTCAGCGCCATCAACGTTACGACGGCAAAGCTGCACCTTTCTGATGACGATTCGTGTGCAGGGACACAATCCTGCCACATTGTTACGGCACAAATCATCTTGGATTGTCCAGTGCCGGTTGCTGCTGTTATTGACGAATTGGGAACAACTACGGCATACTTTACGTGGGAAGCAGTAGGAAGTGAAACGTCTTGGGAAGTAATTGCCCTGCCGGCTGCAAGTCCTGCTCCTGCAAATGATCTTGAAGCAGGGGTATCTACGGTGAATGATAATCCTGAATTTAATGCCACTCTCTTGCCTGCCACGACTTATAAATTTTATTACAGGGCTGTTTGTGCTGCTGATGAAAAAAGTCCATGGAACAGTACGGCTGCTTTCACTACACTGTGTGAGGAAGTGACTTACTTTTCTGAAGGATTTGATAGTTCCACAACCTTGCCTATTTGTTTTTCAAAGATAGGCGCCCAAGGCAATGCCGGTGTCCAGTCGGATAATGCTGCTGCGAGTTCGCCAAATGTCTTGTACATGGCTTCGGGAGGAATCCTTTCATTGCCGGTGGTGAGCAATTTTGCAGAAGCGACCCACAGGATCAAATTCAAGGTGAGAAGCATCTATACCGTTGGCGGAAGCGTTGAATTCGGTTATCTGCTTGATCCCCTGGATGGCACCTCGTTTGTAGCGCTTGAAACATTTGCCACGAGCTCCTTGACACAATTCAGTGAATATACATTTGAACCGGATGGCAATACGCAAAACGGAAATTTTGCCTTCAGGCATATGGCTGCTGGCAACATGTCAATCGTGTTGGATGATATCATCTGGGAGCCGATTCCTGCATGTGATGATGTCACGTCATTCAAGATAGATACTTTTACAAGTACTGCAGCAACACTTTCATGGACGTCTGAAGACAGTTCATTTGAGGTAGTTTACGGCGTTGCAGCAACAACGGCCGATCCGAATGGCTTGACACCACAGACGGTGGAAGATGCTTCGGTTGCCCTTTCTGATCTTCAGGCCAATACGGCCTACAAGGTATGGGTGCGTTCAAATTGTGGAAACAATGCTTATGGTGCATGGATTGGACCTAAAACGGTAACCACTACTTGTGCTCCCGTAACCACCTTTATAGAAAATTTTGATGCATCTACCAATATTCCAGCTTGCTTGAAAAGAGTAGGAAGCGGAGGTAATGCATATGTTCAGTACACTAGTTCGGCACCAAGTGCTCCAAACTCGTTTACTATTTCGAGTTATCTGAGCGGTGATGTAATGAGTTACGGAATCTTGTCATTGCCACCAGTTAGTAATGCGGCAGCGGGAACACACCGTATGAAATTCAGAGCTAAATCTTCTGGAAGTATTGGAGGAATCGTAGAGTTTGGTTATTTGACCAACCCGGGAGACGGAACTTCATTTGTAGGAGTACAATCTTTTACAAGCACCTCTTCTTCCGCTTTTGAAACCTTCATTTACATACCCCAAGCAGGAGCAATTCAAGCCGAGGTATTTGCGTTCAGACATACAGGTGTTCCTTCCTCTGCAGTTCAAATAGACGACATAGTTTGGGAAACAGCTCCAAATTGTGGCGATGTAATGGCAATTCAGGCCAGTCAGATCTCTAATGCTTCAGCCAAGATTTCGTGGACCGGAAACAGTGAAACCAACTGGGAAGTGGCTTATGGAGCTGCTACGGTTACAGATCCAAACACGTTGACTCCAATAGCAGTGAGCGACGTTTCGAATACCATCCTGAACACGTTGAATGCTTCAACTGTTTATAAGGTATGGGTGCGTTCAAACTGTGGTACGGCTGGATTTGGTGCATGGATAGGACCGGTGCAATTTACTACATCTTGTAATCCGGTGAGTGAATTTTCAGAAGGCTTCAATGCTTCAACCAGCGTGCCAGGCTGTTGGACTGCACTTGGAGGTTTCATAATGACGAATTCTCCTAATGATAATCTTTTTTACATGACAAGCCTTAATGTATTGGCAACGCCAAATGTGAGCAATGCATCGGCTGGCACGCACCGATTGAAGTTCAAGGCAAAGGCAATGTATGGCCTGGGTGGGACGGTACAAGTAGGGTACATGACAAGCTACAACACGGCAGCAACATTCGTGCCCCTGCAGTCTTACACGCCTACCTCTACGACAGTTTTTGAAGAGTTCTATGCAAATCTGGGAACTGTGCCAACAACAGGTTATCTGGCGATCAGACATTCCGGAACTTCGTTTAATGCTGTTGCTGTAGACGATATTGTTTGGGAAGCGCTTCCTACTTGCGAAGATGTCAGCGATCTTGTGGATGATTTTATAGGTACTACGACTGCCACGGTATCGTGGACAGCTGAGTACTCAACCGCTTGGGAGGTTGCCTATGCTGTTGGTGATGATGAAACAGAGCCTTCCGGGCTGCCTTTTGAAACCGCCACGGCAACAACGTTTACCTTTTTGGATCTTGAGTCCAATGCAGCATACAAATTCTGGGTACGTGCAGTTTGTGAAAATGGCGAATATGGTGCCTGGATCGGGCCAAAGATGTTCAAGACCAACTGTGATCCTGTTACGGATCTGCCATGGATTGAAGATTTTGAGAGTGCCACACTTCCAAACCTGCCGGAATGCTGGACAGAAGGAAATGGAAATTGGGAATTTACAGATGCGGAATCCATCAGCATTCCAAATTCAGGAGATCAATATATAAGAGTCTACAACAATGTGACGGACGGCTACATGTGGACGCCAGGTTTTGAATTGCAAGCAAACATATCATATGATTTTTCAACTTTTGTACAAGGAGATGGCTATGACGGATGGAGTGTTGCCATGATGTACAATACGAATCCAAAAGCACAAGGTGCTGTACAGTTTGGGGAGCTCTATGAGGTGGCTGCCGGAACAGGAATGCAACCTTACGAGGAAATGAGAAGGGCCTTCGTGCCAACCGTTTCAGGAACCTACTACTTTGCGGTAAAGGTGAATGAGAACTCGACAGCAGCTCCTTATTACCTTGCTTTTGATGATTTTTCTGTAGAAACAACCACCTTGGGCAATCCATCGTTTGGAACAGGAAAATTCATGGCCTACCCAAATCCGGTGAAGAATATCTTGAATGTATCCTACACGGCGAATATTGATGATGTTGCCATTTTCAATTTGCTAGGACAGCAGGTAATGGCCAAAGGAATCAATGCTGCCAATGGTCAAATCGACATGTCTGATTTGGCGGCAGGAAGTTACCTGGTAAAGATAACGGCTGACAATCAGGTGCAAACCCTCAAGATTGTTAAACAATAATGTGATTGAAGTTCAATAGGTTTTTGGTTGATCACAGGGCCCCCGGAGAAATCCGGGGGCTTTTTTTATTTGAGTGCGCCATCTATGGCTTCAAAAACAAATCCGAGATCATAGTCTATTGGAACATCCTGGACGTAAAAAGGGATGCCCATGTAAGTGGCCTTCAAGCCCCGCCCCAATCGTAATGTTCCATCTTTCCTTAAAAGGGCAAAGGGAGCGATGCTTTTGCTTCCGCCATAGGACACGTACTGGTATTCGCCCTTCAAGGTGTCGCCATAGATTTGGCCTCTGACGGATCCCGAATCTTTTCCCCGCTTCCCGTATATCATTTCATATTCACCATAAAAACGATCCTTGTTGATCGTTATGGAGAGCAGTGCGGTATCTTTTCCGTTAATGGCCTGGTAGTAGGTTTTATCTCGTTCTGATTTCTTTTCAGTGCATCCAAAAAGCAATGCTGTAAGAAAGAGGATGGACAAGGCAGTGGTTCTGGTCATAAGGCAGGGTTGAGGATATAGAACGTCTATAGAGTAGGTTATAGTATGCCAGATGTGTTTTTCAGGACAATTGTTTGGGCCATGAACAAAAGTTAAACTTGTTACAAATACACTTCAACTCCAACAATCTAATCTTAAATTTATATGGCCATGCCATAGTAATGGCCGTATAATTTATGAAAGAACCACTGTTAGCCTTCAACGACAAGGGCATCTATTGCCAGCAGGCCGATGTCTATCTCGATCCGTGGCGGCCTGTCACCAATGCCATCATCACGCACGGCCACGCCGACCATTCGCGCTGGGGGCATCAGAATTACATCACGCACCACACAAACGTCCCCATCATCAAGCACCGACTAGGACCCATAAACGTCACGGGAAAGGACTGGAACGAAACATTTACGATAAACGGCGTGAAATTCTCGCTCCATCCTGCCGGACACATCATCGGTTCCGCCCAGATCAGGGTGGAATACAAGGGAGAGGTATGGGTCTTTACAGGCGATTACAAGACTGAGGACGATGGGATTTCAACGCCCTATGAAGTGGTGAAATGCGATGCCTTCATCACGGAATGCACTTTCGGGTTGCCCGCTTTCAAATGGACACCGCAGGCTGAAGTGATGACCGACATCAACAATTGGTGGGCAGAAAACCGGGCCGAAGGAAAAACGTCCGTATTGTTCGGTTATTCCCTCGGGAAAGCGCAACGCCTTTTGAAATACTTGGATACCGATATAGGAAAAATATATACCCACGGTGCCATAGAGAACATGACCGAAGTTCTGCGACCGATGGTGGATTTCCCCGAAACAACAAGGGTCACCAGGGAAACCAGGAAAGAAGACCTGCTGGGCAATATCGTCCTCGCTCCGCCGAGTGCCCACGGAAGCACGTGGATCAGAAAGATGACACCTTTCGTGACAGGTTCCGCAAGCGGCTGGATGGCATTCCGCGGAGCCAGAAGAAGACGGGCTGTCGACAGGGGATTCGTACTGAGCGACCATTGCGACTGGACCGGATTATTGGAAAGTATAAAGGCAACCGGTGCCGAAAAGGTGATCTGCACCCACGGCTATTCCGATATCTTCTCAAAGTATCTCGTTGAACTGGGCTACGATGCCCGGACCGCCCACACGCAATACGAGGGCGAATCAGGAGAAATGGATTCGAAGAAGGAAGAGGAAGAGAGGGAGTAGAGGGAAGAAGCAAGAAGGAAGAGGGAAGAGGGAAGAGGGAAGAAATGGCCTCTGTGTCCTTGCGAGAGAGTAAAAAAAGCTTGGTGAACCTTGCGCAAGCCTTTGTGCCCTTTGCGGTTAAATAAAGCGATTGGATCAAAGCAGTCAAATAAGAGATGAAAAAATTTGCATTTTGTGTGCTGGCAAGAAAGTAAAAGAAACTTTGCGAACCTTGCGAGAACCTTTGTACCCTTTGCGGTAAAATTAATGCAGCTGGATCAAAGCAGTTAAATAAAACATATGAAAAACTTTGCCGAACTCATAAAAGCCCTGGACAGTTCCAACAAGACGTCGGTAAAGGTGGACGCGCTTACCAATTACTTCAGGAATGCAAGCGATGAAGACAAGGTCTGGACCATCGCCATACTTTCCCACCGTCGTCCGCCACGACCTGTAAATACCACCTTGCTGCGGTTATGGGCAAATGAATTGGCCAATATTCCGCTCTGGCTGTTTGAAGAAAGCTACCACATCGTTGGCGATCTGGCCGAAACCATCGCACTCGTGATCCCGACCACGAAAGAACATTCAGAGAAAAGCCTGACCGAATACCTCCAGGAAATCATCACTTTGAAAAAGAAAACCGACGAGGAGAAAAGGGCCTACCTGCACGACAATTGGCTGGCCTTGAACTATTACGAGCGCTTTGTCTTTACCAAGCTGATTACCGGAAGTTTCCGGATTGGCGTCAGCCAGAAGCTAATGACAAGGGCATTGTCCAAAGCCGAAAATATAGAAGAGGATGCCCTGGCCTATAAATTGATGGGCGATTGGAATCCGAATACCATCAGCTTCCAGGAATTGATCCTGGATGAAAAAAGCAGTGACTATTTGTCAAAACCCTATCCGTTCTACCTGGCGTATCCCATTGAAGGCGAAGTATCCGGCCTGGGAAATCCCGAAGACTGGAGTGCCGAACACAAATGGGACGGCATCCGCTCGCAGACCATCATCCGCGACAATGAAATCTATGTCTGGAGCAGGGGAGAGGAATTGGTTACGGACAAGTATCCGGAATTTGCTTCCTTCATCGGGGTTATTCCGGACGGAACGGTGATCGATGGAGAAATCCTTCCTTACCTGGACGGAGCGATAGGAACATTTAATGACCTGCAGACAAGGATCGGCAGGAAAACGATTTCACAGGCCATCTTGAAAAATTCACCCGTGATCATCAAGGCGTACGATTTGCTGGAATGGAAAGGCGAGGACATCCGGAACCTTCCCTTTGAAGAAAGAAGGATCTTATTGGAAAAGCTTTACGCAGCCATAAAAGATAAGGATATTCCCCTGCACCTTTCAGAACGCGTCTCATTTTCGACTTGGGAAGAAGTCACGGAAGAAAGGATCCGTTCCAGGGAAATGAAAAGCGAGGGACTGATGCTGAAGCGAAAAGACTCGCCCTATCTGGTTGGGAGAAAAAAAGGCGATTGGTGGAAATGGAAAATAGAACCCCTTACGATTGATGCCGTCCTGACCTATGCAATGCGGGGCCACGGAAGAAGATCCAACCTGTTCACCGATTACACTTTCGCCTTATGGCAGGACAATGAAAATGGCGAACGTGAGCTGGTGACCTTTGCGAAGGCCTATTCCGGTCTGACGGATGCCGAATTCAGGATGGTTGACGATTTTATAAAGAAGAATACATTGGAACGCTTTGGTCCCGTCCGAAGTGTCGTGCCGAAACTGGTTTTCGAAATCGGCTTCGAGGGAATCGCACTTTCCAAGCGGCACAAGAGTGGCGTGGCCACCCGCTTTCCAAGAATCCTGCGATGGCGGATTGACAAGAAAATTGAGGAGGCGAATTCCATTGAAGATTTGAAGGGGATGATTGCGTAGGAGGAGTTTGAATTTAGAGTTTAGAATTTAGAAGTTAGAAAGAGACAAGAGGAAAGAAGCAAGAAACAAGAGCTTGGCGAACTTTGTGTATGACTTTGTGTCCTTTGCGGTTAGATGACAAGAAAACTGGCGAAGCAAAATTAGAATATTTCTTAAGAGGAATTTAGAAGTTAGAAGGAAGGAGACAAGAAGCAAGAGGAAGTGGGAAGATGGAAGAGGAAGGCCTTGCGACTCTGGGAGAGAATAAAAGAAAGCTTGGCGAGCCTTGCGCAAACTTTTGTGCCCTTTGCGGTTAAACAATAGAAATAGACAATAAAAAATCTGTAATGAACAGAGCACAACTTTTCAACCTGGCAAGCGACTGGTTCCACCAACAAGGATGGAAGCCATTCCCATTCCAGACCCAGACCTGGACCGCTTTCCTGCAAGGCAAGAACGGCCTGCTGAATGCTCCGACAGGAAGCGGGAAAACCTATGCGCTGTGGTTGCCGATTGTTCTCGATTACATCAAGAAAAATCCGGATTACAAGGAAAAGCACAAGCCCGGATTGAAGGCCATCTGGATCACGCCCTTGCGCGCCCTTTCGGTAGAGATCAAGCAATCTGCGGAACGGGTCGTGAACGATCTGGGAACACAGATGACTGTCGGGATCCGCTCTGGCGATACTTCGGCAGGCGAAAGAGCCAAGCAGAAGGGGAAGATGCCCGATTTATTGGTGACCACCCCCGAAAGCCTGCAATTGCTCCTGGCCTCAAAAGGATATGAGAAGACCTTCAAGGATTGCTCGGCGATAGTCATTGATGAATGGCACGAGCTATTGGGGACAAAGCGTGGCGTCCAGACAGAGCTGGCCTTGTCCCGATTGAAGAAAATCGCTCCCGGTATGCGCATCTGGGGCATCTCCGCAACCATCGGCAACCTCCAGCAGGCCCAGGAGGTATTGCTTGGTGTTGATTCGGAAGCCTATCGTAATTCGGTACTGATAAAAGCAGTCATCAACAAGAAGATCAACGTCATTTCCATCATTCCCGACAAGATGGAGACCTATCCCTGGCGCGGCCACATGGGCCTGCACCTGATTGACGAGGTGGCGAAAATCATCAAGCAAAGCAGGACGACGCTGCTTTTTACGAATGTCCGTTCGGCCTGTGAGATCTGGTTCCAACGATTGCTGGAAAAATATCCGGAGTTTGCCGGCGAAATGGCCATGCACCACGGAAGCATCAATCGCGAAACAAGGCTGTGGGTGGAACAGGCCATCCGGGACGAGGAATTGAAAGTGGTGGTTTGCACGTCAAGCCTGGATCTGGGTGTCGATTTTGCCCCGGTGGAAACCATCATCCAGGTCGGCGGACCGAAAGGCGTGGCACGATTTTTACAACGTGCGGGAAGGAGCGGACACCAGCCCGGAAAGGAAAGCGTGATTTATTTCCTGGCCACGCATTCCATCGAATTGATTGAAGCTTCGGCCTTGAAGAAAGCGGTTGAGAATACCGTCGTGGAAGACAGGGTACCGTATCTGAACAGCTGGGATGTACTGGTGCAATACCTGAATACGCTGGCCGTTTCCGACGGATTTTTTCCCGATGAGCTCTACGAAGAAGTAAAGGGCACATTTTGCTATCAGGCAATGACAAAGGACAATTGGAACTGGATACTGAATTTCATCGTCAACGGAAGCCAGAGCCTGCAGGCGTACGACGAATACAAGAAAGTGGAAATCGAGGAAGACGGCCGTTTTAAAATCAACAGCCGGATGATTGCAATGCACCACAGGATGCAGATCGGAACCATTGTGGGCGATGCGGTCTTGAACGTGAAATTCATGAGTGGCGGATTTATCGGGACCATCGAGGAATGGTTCATCTCCAAATTGAATCCGGGCGACACGTTTACCTTTGGCGGAAAGAAATTGGAATTGTACCGGATCAAGAACATGCAGGTCCTTGTCAAAAAGGCCGATCCGGCAAAGAAGTCAAGACTGGTCAGCTGGATGGGAGGACGGATGGCGCTTTCGGCCCAGATGAGCGAACTGCTCCGCCAGGAATTGTACCGGGCCAACACGAATGATCTGTCTCCTGAATTGAAAGCCCTGCAGCCGATGTTCAAGCGACAGAGAAAGGAATCCATTGTTCCGAGTGCGGATGAATTCCTGATTGAAACGTTTAAAACCAGGGAAGGCTATCACGCCATTTTTTATCCGTTTGAAGGCCGGTTTGTGCACGAAGCCTTGGCAAGCCTGCTGGCATACCGCATCAGCCTGCTTTCGCCCATAAGTTTTTCGCTGGCGTACAATGACTATGGTTTTGAACTGCTTTCCGACCAGGAAATCAACATGCAGGAAGTGCTGGACAACAATCTTTTTTCAACCGATTATGTCCATTCCGATTTGCAGAAAAGCTTGAATGCAACTGAAATGGCCCGTAGAAAATTCAGGGATATTGCCGTAATTGCAGGCCTGGTCTTTACAGGTTTTCCGGGCAAGATGATCAAGACGAAACACCTGCAGAGCGGTTCGCAATTGCTGTTTGAAGTTTTCCGGGACTACGAACCCGAGAACCTGTTGTTCCAGCAGGCCTATCGGGAAACCTTCGAGCATCAGTTGGAAGAAGGCCGCTTGCTGTTGGCCCTGGAAAGGATTGGGCGTCAGGAAATAGTGTGGAAGCGATGCGAAAAGCCAACGCCATTCAGCTTTCCGATCATTACGGACAGGCTCCGTGAAAAATTATCGAGCGAGACGTTGGCGGAACGGATTAAAAAAATGACCGCTTCGTATATGAAGTGATAGCGGGATCTGCAAGGTTTTTAAAACCATGCAGGATTGAGAAAAACTAGATTATAAATGACCATTACCATAAAAATAAAATCCCAGACCTTTATCCTGCACCCCAGCGGTGCCTTGTTCTGGGAAGAGCGGAAGGCACTTTTGATTTCGGATGTCCATCTGGGAAAGGTTTCCCATTTCAGGAAGCACGGTGTTGCCATTCCGAACAGTGCGGTTTCGAAAAACTTCCAGCGTTTGACAAGCGTCGTAGATTATTTTGATCCGGAACGCATACTCTTCCTGGGAGATCTGTTCCACAGTTCCAAGAACAGCGAATGGCATCTATTCGTGGGATGGTCGGATTGCTGCGTGGCAGAAATCATTCTGATTGCCGGAAACCATGATGTCATTGCAAAGGAAAACTATGATGGCATCGACGTGAAAGTGTTCAAGGAATTGGAGATCGACGGCTTTATCCTGACGCATCATCCGACAGAACGAGAAGGTTTCTTTAATTTTTCGGGACACATCCATCCGGGAGTCGAACTGCGAGGTTTCGGCGGACAATCGTTGAGGCTGCCTTGCTTTTTCCAGAAAGAAAACCAGATGATCCTGCCTGCGTTTGGAGAGTTCACGGGAAAATACATAATGGTTCCCGAAGGTGATGATCGGGTTTATGCGGTTACGAAAGAGGAAGTGATCTTGATTGGCAAACGGCAATGACTATAGTGCTATCAAGGTCGATTCCAAGAATCCAATTTCAATAAAAATTAGTTCAGGGCAAACGGGGTACTCAACTTGAAAGTAGGCACCATTACGCGGAAGCTTCTCGTGGTGGTGAAGTTGATCATGTTGAAGTAACCTTTCATGGAACCGAAAGGAGACGACAACAGGCAGCCGGAACTATAGGTATGCGTTTCACCCGGCTTCAATACAGGTTTCTTGCCTACCACGCCTTCACCGTCAACGAATTCGGTATCGTTCAGGGAATCGTATATTTCCCAGTGCCGCGATATCAATTGGACGGAATCCTTGCTGTGGTTCTCGATCGTGATCTCGTAGCTGAAGGCAAAATGAATCTTGTAGTTCTTGAAGTAAGTGCCTTCAAAACTTGTCAGTACCGAAATCTTTATGCCTCTTGTGATCTGAGAAACCATATCTGCTTTATAAGTAGTTCCAAAATTACAAATTTTAATCTTGTAATTGAATTTTTGATGTTTAAAATTAACTTAAAGAGTTTGTTAACAGTTTTTTACATTATCAATTGATGATGTCCACTGATGTTGCAACTCCTTTTCCGATCACGCGGTCGTAACGTTGGCCGTTTTCACGATAATAAACGATGGCAAGATAATTATTTTCCGTTTGATAGAAGTTGCCGTCGATGGCATTTTCATTGTCAATCTTCCCATTCTTGTTGGCAATGGTATATTGATAGTTCACAAAGCCTTGTTTTATCATCAAAGCCTTTTCATAGATGCCCTTGTCCTTGTTGTAGTCCATCTTGTATTCGGGCGTCAAGGCATAATTGTTGAACATTCCCGTGATGTAGATGTCGTCCTTTCCGTAATAGGCCGGCGCACTCAGGGAGAAAAACACCCATGAATAATCGGCTTCCACGCTGTTGTCCTCGGCATTCAGGTTGCGGACCACAAAATTACCGTTCACGTCCGGGAAGAACGTGTAGGGAACATTGGCCCTTGCGTTATTGGTATACAGGTGCGAGTTGTAGATCTCCTTGGCATCAATCCTTGAGATGCTGTTGTTTGCCCCGCGGATGTCCTTGTTGTCGAAAAACAAGAATTCGTTTCCGCCCCAGAATTGTGTCTCGGTATCGTATTTATAGATCAGGTCGTTCCCGATGGTGTACATTGGCTTTACATTGGTGATGGCATCGTTGAATTGGCCGTTCTGCATCAGCAGGACTTTCACGTTCTGCAACGGGCTTTGGAATTGGATGTTTTGGGATCTTATGGCAAAGTCAAGATTTTGCTTGAAGTTGATCTGGTTTACGTTCCGAGCACGTTTTACCTGCATTGGAACCGACACCAGTTCCTCGCACATGATGAATTTCCTTGAAAAGATAACGTCCTTGTTGTCGTTGAGGATCTTCAAGACATAATTCCCGCTTACTTTCAAGCGCGTGAAATTGTTCGGAAGACTGACCGTATAATGGGTGTACAATTGCAACGTGTTGAAGGAATTGGTATGGCTCTGGATCCTCTGGTCGTCAAAACCATCAATGTATTCCGCCTTGGACAATTGTGAGGGTTTCCAATCGTAATCGCAATGGGTTATGGTGTAGAAATAGTTGGCTTCATCTCCATACAGGTCATCAAATTGCAACTGGAAGCTGTCGTTCATCCTGAAGACAGGAATCGTGTTCTGGCTGTTTTGTACAAAGGTTACCGTCTTGATGTTGTAAGGAGGGTTGATTTCCTTTTCCTGTGCAAAGGATTGATCCATAGAAAAATAACTTGCAAGCAGGAATATGAGGTAAAGTTTTTTAGACATTTTGGAATTGAATTGATTTCAAAAAAGTAAAGATAGCAAATTACAATAACAACGTTTTGGTAAATTTATGATGCAATGCAAGAATTATTCCTCGTCATTTAAAAAATATAAGTTTTTTCTGTTAAATGTTTTATAATAAAAAAGCAGATTTGGAGTTATTATCTAAATTCGATAAATCAAAAAACAATAATTTATGAAACAAATCAAACGAACTTTATTTTTTCTATTGGCCCTGCCGTTGGCAATGGGTGCCCAAGAGTTGAAAGGAGACAGTCCGATTCCTTTTGATCCCAGTGTAAAGACGGGCAAGCTCAAGAATGGACTGACCTATTACATCAAGAAAAATGCAAAACCAGAAAACAAGGTAGATCTGCGATTGGTGATCAACGCAGGCTCCATCCTTGAAACGGACGAGCAGCAGGGACTGGCCCACTTCATGGAGCACATGTGCTTCAACGGGACCAAGCGTTTTCCCAAAAACAAATTGGTCGATTACCTGCAAAGCATCGGGGTGAAATTCGGCCAGCATTTGAATGCCTACACGAGTTTTGACGAGACGGTCTATTTCCTTCCGATTCCATCTGACGATCCGGCGAAACTGGAGAACGGTTTCAACATCATCGAGGACTGGGCTTTCAATGCCGTATTGACGCCAGAGGAAGTGGATAAGGAACGGGGTGTTGTTTTGGAAGAATACCGCCTTGGGCTTGGCGCAAGCAAGAGGATGATGGGACGCTACATGCCGAAGATGATGTACAAGTCGCATTATGCGGACCGCCTGCCTATCGGGAAGAAAGAAATCCTGGAGAATTTCAAATACGACAAGCTTACAAGCTTTTACAAGGACTGGTACCGACCCAACCTGATGAGTGTCATCGTGGTAGGTGACATTGATGTGGCTGAAATGGAGAAAAAGATAAACGACCATTTCGGGAAGTACCAGAACCCCAAAAATGAAAAGCCAAGGAAAGTATACGACGTTCCCAACCACAAGGAGACTTTTGTAGCGGTTGAAAGCGACAAGGAAGCTTCCGGGACACAGGTACAGTTGATCTACAAGGATCATGATGCACCCAAGAAGACGGTTACGGTTGCGGATTATAAGGCAGATCTTGTGGAAAATATCTTTACCACGATGCTGAACAACAGGCTGGATGAATTGACCAATTCGCCGACACCTCCTTTTACTTTTGGTTATTCGTATCACGGAGGTACCTGGGCAAGGACAAAAGAAGCCTATCAATCTTTTGCCATGACACAGGAGGACAAGCAATTGGATGCCTTGAAGGTGTTGGTTACGGAGAATGAACGTGCAAAGAAATACGGATTTACCCAAAGCGAATTGGACAGGGCAAAATCAGATTACCTGGCACAATACGAGAAGGCTTATAACGACAGGGACAAATCAAATTCAGAAATGTTCGTGGGTGAATACCAATCCCATTTCTTGGAAGGAACACCAGCTCCAGGAATTGCTTGGGAATTTGAAGCTGTAAAACAAATGCTTCCCAAGGTGGAGCTGAAAGATGTGGCCGGTTTTGTGAAGGAATATGTAAAGGACGACAACAGGGTGGTGATCATCACGGGACCGGAAAAAGAGGGTTTGAAAAAGGTAACCGAACAGGAGGTCCTGAATACCTTGAAAGTGAATTCAGACGAGGTGAAACCCTATGAAGAAACGGCTGTCGCTTCAAGCTTGCTGAGAAAAGAGGTAAAACCAGGCACAATTGCGAAAAAGGAATTCAACGCAAACATTGGTGCGACTACCTTGACGCTCTCGAATGGCGTAAAAGTGACGTACAAGAAAACGGACTTCAAGAATGATGAAATCCTGATGGAGGGAATCAGTTTCGGAGGTTCAAGCTTGTATTCAAATGAGGATTTGAAGAAGACCCAGTTTGCAAACGGGGCCTTGACGGAAGCAGGTTTTTCAGGCTTGAAATTGAATGACATCAATAAATTCATGGCAGGAAAAATCGCCAATGTGAATCCTTATATCGGGAATACCACCGAAGGTTTCAGGGGAAGCACGACGCCAAAAGATCTGGAATATTTGTTTCAAACGGTACATGCCTATTTTACGGATCTGAATCTGGACAAGGAAGCTTTTGAAGGATACAAGCAGAAACAATCGGCTTTCTACAAGAACCTTTCCTCACAGCCAAATGTGTACTTCCAACAGGAATTCTATGGCTACCTGATGAAGGAAAATCCAAGGTATTTCGGAATGTTCCCGGACGACAAGGCCTGGGCAACTACAGATTACGAATTGGCCTACAACAAATACAAGGAGCGTTTTGCGAATGCGGGAGATTTTGAATTTTTCTTCGTAGGAAACGTGGATGACAAGGCAATCGAAGCTTTTTCGGCAAAATACCTGGCTTCCCTGCCTTCGACGGACAAAAAGGAAAAAGCAGTTGACTTGGGATACAGGATGCTGAAAGGTGAACACAAGAAAGTAGTAAACAAAGGGACGGATCCAAAAAGTTCCGTAACGATCATGTTCTATGGTGACGCCGAATATTCTCCAAAAGAAGCATTGGCCATGCAGGCCCTGGGCGAAGTATTGACGATCAAATTAATCGAAGAGCTACGAGAAAACGAAAGCGGTGTTTATGGTGTGAGTGCAAGAGGAAGCATGAACAAGGTGCCAAATGGTTCCTACAGCTTCAACATAGGTTTCCCTTGCGGACCAGAAAATGCTGAAAAGCTCACGGCTTCCGCCTTGAGGGAACTTCAGAAGATCATTGATAACGGACCGGTTGACGCCGATGTAATTAAATTCAAGGAAGCGGAACTGCTTGATTACAAAAAGGACATCAAGGAGAACAGGTATTGGTTGAGCAACTTCAGCAGGTCGTACACCAACGGGACAAATGCAGAAGATGTACTGAAGTTTGAAGACAAGGTGAATGCCATTACGGCAAAAGATATTCAAGCCGTGGCGAAAAAATACTTGACAAAAGACAAAGTGGTGGGCATCCTGATGCCGGAAAAAAGCTAGTTGGTTAGCAATAAAAGTAAAAAGGCCTGATGTGAATCAGGCCTTTTTTATTTCAAATTAATCTATTGTTTGTAGCAAACCGGGATGATTTCCCCCTTGGCCAGGCAATATTTTTCTACCAATCCTGGAGCAATCCTCTTGGTATAGTCTTCCTCGATTACGGTAAATCCGATGCTTCTGAGCTTGTCGAAATAATCCCTTCCGTAAATGCGTACATGGTCGTATTGTCCGAAGATTCTGGCTCTTTCCTTCTGGTCGGTGATGGTATCGTCAGAAAAAGTTACTGCCCGATTCAAATCCTGTGGAATCTGGAAAATTCCCATCCCGCCGGGTTTCAAGACACGGTAAAGTTCCTGCATCGCTTTCGTGTCGTCTGGAATATGTTCCAGGACGTGGTTGCAAAGGATGATGTCATAGGTATTGTCTTCAAAAGGCAGATCGCAGATATCCGCTTTCACATCGGCCAGAGGCGAAAATAAATCCGTCGTGGTATAATCCAAATTCTTCTGGTTGCGGAACAATTTATAGAAGGCCTGTTCCGGTGCAAAGTGCAAGACTTTCTTTGGAACCGTGAAGAAGTCCGTTTCATTTTTCAGGTACAGCCACAACAAGCGGTGTCTTTCCAGGGAAAGCGTGCTTGGCGAAAGTACATTGTTCCGTTGCGTCCCATATCCGTAAGGGAGGAAGCTCTTGAAGCTTCTGCCATCGATAGGGTCCGTAAAGGTATTTCCCTTCAAGGCAAAAGCCAGGACGGGACGGATCACATAGCTCAAACGGATGAGCAATGGCCGGGGAATTGTATTGAGGATGAACTTAAACACTTTCTTCATAATTGTTATGATGCTTTGAAACGAATTGCACGGATTTACACAAATTCTGTTGTCTGGATAATTACACAAAGGACAAACTACGTTGGTTGAAAAATCATAGGATCACCCTTTTATACTTAAGGCTGTTCTCTCCAAAATTGAACAATAAGCCCAATTTGTTTTTAGAGGAAGCCAAATAGTAGAGTGTCACAAATCCGATTATTGCATGCGTTTCTTCTTTTAAATAAAATCTTCATCTGTTTGGCATTTAGGGTCAGGTAATGGCAATGGCAAACTTCATCAATCCCAGGAAAATCTGTGGGAATCTGTGTTATATCGAAAGAGGCAGCTTCCGGAATTCATCCTCCTCATTGGAAGTGATTCCCAAAGCTTGATAGATATAAGAAAAAGTCGAAAGCAATTCCGGTTTTCCATCGATCAGGGCAACATCGTGTTCGAAGTGGGCACTTGGCTTCTTGTCGGCCGTTACGATCGTCCAGCCGTCCTTCAAGGTCTTGATGTTGCGGGTTCCCATATTGATCATGGGTTCAATGGCAATCACCATGCCTTCCACGAACATTTTTCCCCTTCCGCGTTTTCCGTAGTTCGGAACTTCCGGATCCTCGTGCATCTTTCTGCCCAGTCCGTGTCCGACCAACTCACGAACGACGCCGTAACCTTGTGCTTCCGTATAGGTCTGGATGGCATTTCCAATATCTTCCACGCGGTTTCCGGCCCTGAATTGACGGATTCCGACATACAGGGATTCTTTCGTAACCTGCAAAAGCTTCTTCGTTTCTGGAGCCACCTCGCCAATTTCAAACGTATAGGCGTGGTCGCCATAAAAATCATTTTTCAATGCGCCGCAATCCACCGAAACGATATCACCTTCTTCAATCGGACGATTGGTCGGCAATCCGTGCACCACTTGTTCGTTCACACTCGTCAAAAGGGTGGAAGGGCAGCCGTACAGTCCCAGGAAACCGGGAACGGCATTATGATCGCGGATAAAGGCTTCCGCCATCTTGTCCAGCTGCAAGGTCGTGATTCCAGGTTTGATTTCCCCTGCAATCATTCCCAATGTTTTAGAAACCAGTAAGGCACTTTCGCGCATCAATTCTATTTCTTCTCTCGTTTTTTGAATTATCATATCTGAAAATTTAACTTCGTTCAGTTCTCCGCCATGGCGGATCGTATCAGACTGCAAAAGTAAGTATTTATTTGTAATATGAGATTTGTCATTTTTTAGGAATAAATTCTGTCCTAACTTTGAGTAAAATTTAAAGGTATGAGTAAATATGTTTCTGCCGAGGACGCAGTGAAAATCATAAAATCAAATGACAGGGTCTATGTACAGGCAGCAGCAGCCACGCCGACAGTATTAACCAAGGCCTTGGCCGACAGGGCTCTGGAATTGAAAAATGTAGAAGTGTGCCATCTCCATACGGAAGGTGAGGCACCTTATGCCAATCCTGAACTTGCGGAGAGTTTCCACGTGAATTCTTTCTTTATCGGCAAAAATGTGCGCCATACGCTCCAGGCAGGCAATGGTTCCTATACGCCTGTTTTCTTGAGCGAGTTGCCACATCTTTTTAGGAAAAAGGTACTAAGGATCGATGTCGCCCTGATCCACGTATCGCTGCCCGACCAGCACGGCTATTGTTCGCTTGGCGTTTCGGTGGAAGCCACCGTTGCCGCCATCGAGAATGCACAATACGTCATAGCGCAGGTCAACCCGAGAATGCCGAGGACCTTCGGCGACGGCATCCTCCATATTTCCGAGATCAATTACCTGGTGGAAGTCGACGAGCCCATCCATACCCACGAAATGGCTTTGATCTCGCCCGAGGAAGACCGGATCGGAACCTACATTGCTTCCTTGATTGAAGACGAAAGCACCTTGCAGATGGGAATTGGTTCCATCCCAAATGCAGCACTGACCAAGCTCGTGAACCATAAGAACCTGGGGCTCCATACGGAAATGTTCTCCGATGGTGTGGTGGATCTCATAGAAAACAATGTCATCAACTGCAACTACAAGGGAGTGGTGAGGGGCCGTGCCCTGGCGACTTTTCTGATCGGTTCGCAACGGTTGTACGATTTTGTAAACGACAATCCTTTCGTGGAGATGAGGGAATCATCATTCGTGAACGATACCGCCGTCATCAGGCGAAACCCCAAAATGATTGCCATCAATTCGGCCATCGAGGTGGACATTACCGGCCAGGTGTGTGCCGATTCGATAGGAGCGAGGATGTATTCAGGAGTGGGAGGCCAGATGGATTTTATCCGGGGCGCATCCTTGAGTGCCGGGGGGAAGGCCATCATCGCATTGCCATCCATCACAAAAAGGGGCGAAAGCAGGATCGTTCCGTTCCTGCGCCAGGGAGCCGGGGTAGTCACCACACGTTCCCACGTGCAATACATCATAACCGAGAACGGGATAGCAGATTTGTACGGTAAGACCTTGAAGCAGCGCATGGGCGAGATGGTAAGGATAGCGCATCCATCCCATCAGGAAAGCATAGAAAGGCAATTTTTTGATTTGAAGAACACGATAGGCTGATCAAATATCAATAGTTGCATAAAAGAAAAGACCCCGGAAAAATATTTCCGAGGTCTTCTTTTTTTATCTTTTCAAGGTGAAATGATTCATGTATTCTCCCTTGATTCCGTTCTTCGAGTAGATAACCTTGAACCAATAGTCGTCGGAAGGAAGCATGCGTCCCTCGTAGGTGCCGTCCCATCCGCTTTCGTCGTTGGTAAGGTCCTTTATCAATTTTCCGGCACGGTCGAAAATATAAACGTTCAAGGCATCAACGCCTACACGTCCGCCAATGTTCCAATAATCGTGATAGCCGTCGCCATTTGGCGTGAAGAATTTTGGATAGTCGGTTACCACGATGAAAGTGCTTATTTCACCACAGCCAAATTTGTTTCGAACCGTCAACGTGTGGATGCCATCCAAGACATTGCGGAAAACATTGTCCTGTTGCCAGCCTTCATTGTTGAGCATGTATTCAAAATCAGCCGATTGCGGTGTCGTCAGGGCGGTAATCGTATTGTCCACCCCGAAACCGATCAATTCGGTTGGTTCTGCCTTGACAGAAAAAGGGATCAAGGTATTTTCCACTGTAAAATTTACAATGGTTGAACAAAGGGCACTATTGGTTACATTGGTAATCTTTACGGAATATTCACCGGCTACAGGCGTCGTGAAAATACTTCCGCTTCCGTTTATGATGCGATTAGCATCCACCGCATCAAATCCGTTGTACCAATTGAAATCGTAATCAGCGTCTGCCAATCCGGCATCAACCAAGGCTTCGTTTACAACTTTGCCATCAATATCAATACAGATCTTGTAAGGAGTACCTTTCAGCAGGTTTTCCGGATAGGGACGGACAAAAAGTTCCTGTTCGTAAATCCTGTGGCAGGCTATTCCCGTTTCGCTGTCAAAACTTACGGTGCTGTTCAAGCGGATGTATATTTTCTGATAATCAACTACGGTATTGGTAAATGCTTCCGGCGTATCGATCGTGTTATTGTTGTTGGCTTCCGCATCAACCAGATTGATGTAATACCTGAAAGCAGTCTCGTTGGCATGTGTTGTACCCCTTAAGACAGGTTCTCTTTCGGTAATGTCAAAAACATGAAAACCTGTTGCATCGCATTCCTGTAGTATCTGTGGAACGCTATTGTTTCCTGGAACCTGAAGGACGTTCAACACCAAGGTTGTTTCAACGGAACAATTGTTTCCCGTAGGATCGGTCACCTTCACGAAGATCGTTCTGGAAGCGGAGTTGTAGGCAGCAGGATCAGGAATTACATCGTCAGCAGTCAGATCAGCCTGGGTGGCATAGAAGGCAACGGTGTAATTGGGGTTGTTTCCTATGATTTCTGCAATCTTCGAATTCAAATTGAAAGTGGTCGTGTTGTTGTCGCCACAGGTGGAAAGCGGACTCGGATTTGTTATGGTCGGCACCGCAAAAACATTCAAGGCAAAATCCACAATCGAAAAGCACTGATTCGCAGTATCGGTCAACCGCACGAAAATCGTTGAAGTACCGACATTGGGATTCAGATTCGAGTTCTTATTGATCGGATTGATGTTATCCTTTGCGTTTTCAAAAGAGTTGAAATAGCGTGTCTGTACCGTAGGTCCTTGCAAGGCCAGGATCTCAGCGTCCTTGTTGGCTAAAATTACTGTTTCATCCTCGCAGACCAAGATTGGTGTCACGGGATTCTGATCAGGAGTGTCAAACACTTCTATTTCGAAAGTCCCTATGCCTGCGCAATCATTTCCGGTTTCAATACGTGTATAGATTGTATGCACCCCTGATGTAAACAGGGAGGAATTGGTCACCTCATTCTGTTCCAGGGAGGCGTCATTCGGAGTGGCATAAAAGGCAATATCTACAGTCGCGGCAGGGAAAAAAGTATTCTTTATAAGCAATCGCTGCGTGTCAAAATCAATTGAACCGGCATTGGTGTTCAATTCCGGACAAACTGGAGCGATGTCTGGATAGGTTGCAACACTCGTCGGGTTGACTGTCAATTGAATTTCAGCAGTATTGGAATTACAAGCAAACGACTGGGCAGTGAATATCCCGGTAACGTAAATCGTTTGGTTGAATGCCGTTGTATTTGTAAAATCTGCCGGATTGGCAATCTGCTGTGTCAATGCCGCATCGGTAAAATAACTCAACGTGATGCCACTTGTATTGCTTGTAATTGCATTGGCAAGCTCGGTCAGGTTCACGGAAGCCATACCATCGTTGTTTGGCGCAATAAAGTCGCATTGCTGCAAGGTATGCGGTCCTGCAACCAGGAGAGGCTTGTCGAAAAAGTTCAATTGGATTTCATCGGCACTGACGGTCAGCTTGTTTGGATCGACCGTAGGATCCGTACTGTCATAGGCTGTAATCTCAACCTTGTACAAGCCTGTTTCGCTAGCCGTCAAGGTATTCGTATTTGAGGTGGAATCCAAGATGTCGGATACCAGGACACCGTCCTTGAACCATTTGTAATTGAATCTCAAATCGGCAACGTTGCCCGGGAAATCGTTAATGTCGATCGTGGCAACAAGATCCCTTGTGGCCGGCTTGCAATAATTGAGTTCCGTGATCTCGTTTCCTGCCGTATCCAGTATTTCAACAGAAGAAAGGAAACTGCAATCAGAGCTTCCATTTCCTCCTGTTTGTGCAATAGTAATTTGTCCGGGAACATTATCGTAATTGTCAACCAACAAGATGTAAAATTGTCCTTGCACGGCATTGAACAACTGGACACTCTCGACACTGTCCGGTGCATAGCTGCAATCTACTTCCTTGCCAAGGTTCAGCTGGCTGCAGATGTTGTTCAAATTGTCAAAAGGTCCCCAAAGTACAAAATCGACATCGGTTCCTGCTCCGGCATTGTTTACCTGGCTGATCTGCAGGAAAATGTTTCCAGAGGTCTGTATCTTCATGAAAAACCAAGTGGGCGCCTTGAAGTCCTCTCCGATACAAGAGGTCACGAACGTTTCTCCATTTCCGTTGTTGGTAGTGTTCTGGAAGGGAATGCTAGTGGCACAGGATTGGTATTGTTGAAAATTCGATGCAAGCTGGCTGCACGAAGAAGCACCTTCCTGGGCATGGCCAAATTCAATGAACAATAAAAAAAGGACAAGGAGGGCTTTATGTAATGCTTTCATTTATAGGGTAATTATCTTTTTGAATGAGAAGAATCTCGTCGCAAAGAAAGCAAGAAATTCTTTAAATGTGAATTTATTTCAACCTAAACTGCAAGTTGTTGCAAAAAATCAATATCCCATTGTGGAAAATGGGATATTGATTGCATCGAAATTGTATTTTCGGGATGGGATCGGGTTATAAAAGCGAATGCCTGTTCATGGCTTCGGGTTTCTCGATACCCATCAGGTCCAGGATGGTTGGCGCGATGTCTCCAAGGACACCATCGTGGATGGCTTTCAGATCCTTGTCGACCAGGATAATCGGAACCGGATTTGTGGTATGTGCCGTATTCGGGCTTCCGTCAGGATTGATCATCGTTTCGCAATTTCCGTGATCGGCAATCACGATCGTGGTGTAGTTATGCTCCAAAGCGGTTGTAATGACTCTTTCCGCACACTTGTCAACTGCCTCGCAGGCCTTGATGGCCGCTTCCATGACGCCCGTATGGCCTACCATGTCGCCGTTTGCAAAATTCAAGCATACGAAATCAACTTCTTCCTTTTCCAATTCAGGAACCAAGGCATTGGCCAATTCAAAAGCGCTCATTTCTGGTTTCAGGTCGTAGGTGGCCACCTTTGGAGAATTTTTCAGGATACGGCTCTCACCGATGAAAGGCTCTTCCCTTCCGCCGGAAAAGAAAAACGTCACGTGTGGGTATTTTTCCGTTTCCGCAATACGGATCTGTTTCTTGTGGTTTTTTTCCAATACCTCGCCCAAGGTTTCCGTGATGTTGTCCTTGTCGTAAATGACGTGCATCCCGACAAAGCTGTCGTCGTAGTTGGTCATCGTTACATAGTACAGGTTCATCTTGTGCATGTTCTGCTCGTGGCAATCATTCTGTGTCAGGACTTCTGTCAATTGTCGGCCCCTGTCGGTCCTGAAGTTGAAGAAAATCACGACATCGCCTTCTTTTACTTTCGCGACAGGCTGGTCGTTTTCATCCACCATTACAATCGGCTGGATGAATTCATCCGTAATGTCCTTCTTGTAGTCGTTATGGATGCTGTCCAGTGCATTTGTGGAATGCGCGCCGATACCGTTTACAATCAAATCATAGGCAAGTTTCACCCTTTCCCAGCGCTTGTCACGGTCCATTGCATAATAGCGTCCCACAACGGAAGCCAGCTTGACGGTCGTATCTTTTATATGGTTTTCTAGCGAGGAAATAAAGAAGGCACCCGATTTTGGGTCAACGTCACGTCCGTCAGTAAACGCGTGGATGAATACCTTTTCAAGTCCGAAATCCTGTGTTGCATCCACCAGGCCTTTCAAATGGTCGATGTGGGAATGCACGCCACCGTCCGAAACCAGGCCTAGAAAGTGGACGTCCTTGTTGTTGTCCTTGGCATATTGGAAGGCATCCACAAGTACTTTTTCCTGGTTCAAGGTCTTGTTGTCAACCGCAAGGTTGATCTTGGCCAGGTCCTGATAGATGATCCTTCCGGCTCCAAGGTTCATATGGCCCACTTCGGAATTTCCCATCTGTCCTTCTGGAAGGCCTACATTCAAGCCGTCGGTTCTGAGTTGGGCACTTGGATATTTTGTATATAAGCTGTCAATGAAAGGGGTATTTGCATTATCAATGGCTGAGACTTTCGGGTCTGGAGATTTGCCCCAACCGTCAAGAATCATAAGGATTACTTTTTTGTTCATTTTGAAGATATTTTACACAAAGATAAAATATTTAAACCTTAAAAAGTATTGATGCTGAAATGGATATTGCGATAAATTGCGAAAACCTTATAGTGGATTATCGCCTAGAAAGCATTTTTTATGGAATTGTAATCGATAAAATACCTGAAGCTTACCGAGAAAATGTTATTGAGGTTGTTTTCGAACAAATTGCTGAAATTATTTCCAATGCTTTTATTGATTTCATTGCTGAAGCTGGAAGCATTGTTCCGATACAAAACCGACAACTGGCTTCCCGGAGCAAACCACCAGGAATACGACAGGTCAAAATTCCACGTGCTGAAATCGGAGTTCCTGTTTTCCGTAAAAGTGGCGTTAGGTGTCAAGGTTCCATTTTCCTGAAGGTTCAAGAATTGCTTGTTTTCTGCAAAAGACCAATAATACCTTGCCGATAGATTGATTGTCATTGTCGGGTTTATGGCGTACTTTGCGGATAATTGATTGGTGATCGTCCTCCTGTTCCTTTCTGAAAAGACGATGTCATCTCCATCAAAGGTAATCCATCCCTTGTCACTGAACTGCTTGAACAAATCTGCAGAAAAATTGAACAGTAATTGGTCGGTTACACGGTATCTTGGCGCAACGGTCAATCCATAAGAAGTCCTGTCGGTTTCATTTGTGACAGTCCCGTAAAGATTGAGATCCAAGGCAAAGGGCCGGTTGTAATTGGATGAAAAATACAAGGAGTTGTACACGTTCTTTGGCAGGTTCACGAACCTTCCGCCTACGCGCGCTTCATAAAAGTCGTAGGTTTCAAATGGATTTATGTACAGGGCATAACTGAAATAATCATTCTTCCTCGTAGTGGAAGTGATGTCGATATTGATCTGGGCCTGCTGTGCCCTTCCTGTGGTGTTTTGGAATTCAAGGTAATAGTTGGTATTTATCTTGAAGGTATTGAAAATTCCGGTTGGATTCAAGATCCTGTACCCGAAATTCCCATAGCCACCGTGATAATTGTTGATGAATGTAATTCCCAAATCATTCGCGTCGTATTGGTCGGAAACATAATTCCCTCCAAGGCTGTACCTCCAATTCCCTCCTTTTTTTGCCAGTCCCAAAGTAGTACTGATGCCTTTCTGGTCTTCGAGATCCTGAAACTCATTGATGTAGCTGTATTTGAAATCTCCCGAAAGATTGTATCGGTTGTTCGTTGTATTCAAATCATAGACCAAGGCCGAAACATTTGCATCACGGTATTCTCCATTTCGGGTCACATTCGTATTTACAAGAGCCACCGACGAATTCTGATTGAAACGCTGGTCCAGGACAAAAACATTGTAATTGGACAGGGGTTCTACTTCGACGTTTCGAGATTCCCCCGAAACATTGTTCCTGACAGTTGCAAAAGTTCGTTCGGTTACTGCATTCAAGACCCCAACTCCCAAGCCTTTTGAAGTCCTGCCGGAAACCTTCAGGGCATTGATCAAATTCACGGCAGTAGGATTCTTGACTTCTTCATCGGGATTTTCACTTGAGGCATAAGTGGAGGGCCTTCCGCCAATCCGCCTTGAATAAAGCAATCCGCCCTTGTTGAACAAATCAGTTCCTTCCGTGAAGAATGGCCGGTTTTCATTGAATTGCTGCTCGAACGGACCAAGATTCAGCTGCACGTTGTCGTAAACGGTCTGCCCGAAATCAGGGACCAGGATCGCATCCAGGGTAAAGGAATCGTTGATGCCGTACTTGATGTCCATTCCGGCCTTGAAGGTATTGTTTGACGTGCTTTCGTTTTTTTCGTAATAATAGGAGGCATACGGAATAAAGAAGAGTCGAACAGGAGGTTCTATGTTTTCAATTCCTTCCAAGAGTCCGGCCTGTGGCAAGGTGGCTCCAATTTTCATGTCGATCGGGCTCCAGGTATATTTTTGGCGGTCCCTTTTTATTTCGCGGTACAGATTGAGTCCCCAGGTCTGCTTGTCCTCCTTGGAAAAACGAAGGGCCGCATACGGGATCCTCATTTCCACGACCCATCCGAATTTTGTAATGTTTACACTGCTGCTCCAAATCGCGTCCCAGCTATAATCTTCATTGGATTCTGTTGCAATGCAGTCCATCTGTACTCCGGCAGCACTTACATAAAATCTGAAATCTTGCTGGCCGTCGTTGAAACCATTGATGTAAATCCCGAAATGGTCGGCCGTTCCGAAGTTGTCACGTTGTGTCATTTCCCTCAGGATCAAATCGGGCTGGCTGTCGTACAAGAGGGCCGAAACATAGATGGCTTCATTATCATACAGTATCCTGACATCGGTTTTCTTCTCCGGAGCAATCGGTACGCCATTGTCGGGTTCCAGCATCACAAAATCGGTAGCCACCTTTGCAGCATTCCAGATATTTTCGTCCAATTCCCCATTGATGCTGATCTTTTCCGAGATGGATTTTGCCTCAACAGCCTTTTTTTGGCTGTAAGAATTGGAAATGGTTAATAACGTGAGTGTTAAAAATAGCCTGGAAATATGTTGCATAGGATTCAATGTGGGACGGCAAAAATAATAATTTAACTAACATTAACAGTTTTATAAATAATAAATTTCAAATAATCCCGTTTTATAATATATTCTGCAAATATTATAAGATTGTTAAAGTTGGAATGAAATTTTGATTTAATATTTTTTGGAACAATATTTGCAAACTTAAAAAATCGTATAACCTAAACACATTCAATGATTTATAAAATAGCCCCGATTTTATTATTTCTTTTTACAACTTTAAGTTCAAACGAAATAAAGCCCAAAGCGCCAAAATTAATTGCTTCAACAACAAAAACAAGTTTCGCTTCAAAAGCAGAGTCCCTCTACAATAACCTAGATTCAAACAATCTTTCACTTCCTAAACTGGAAAGCTTTACCAAGGCTTTGGAAGGTTTTTATGATCTGAAAGAAAAAGGAAAGATCAAGCGCGATATCCTGACCCTGATTGATTTCAGCATGTCTTCCAATACAAAGAGGCTTTGGATTATTGATCTTACTACCAACACCGTATTGTATAACTCTTTGGTGGCCCACGGAAGAAACACAGGCGATGAATTTGCAAAATCATTTTCCAACCAGCCTGAATCGTACAAGAGCAGTCTGGGTTTTTATGCAACTGGTGAAGTATATCAAGGAAAACACGGACTTTCACTTAAGTTGGACGGACTTGAAAAAGGCGTGAATGATAAGGCAAGAGCAAGAGCGGTTGTAATCCACGGAGCCGATTATGTGGCAGAATCGTTCATCAAGCAAAACAAGCGCTTGGGAAGAAGCCTTGGTTGTCCTGCTATTCCAGTTGGAATGACAAAGGAAATCATCAATACGATAAAAGATAAATCGTGCCTGTTCATTTATCATCCTTCTTCAAGCAAAAAGGATTTGTTGAGACAGGTTTCCTGATCATATAAGTTTCTTGAGAAGAAAAAGATTTTATTTTTTGCTTCGAAATAAAACTAAAACGGCTCCAATTCTTTATTAGAATTGGAGCCGTTTTAGTTTTTCATGGGCTGAAAGATGTTGAAGCAAATGAAAAACAAGTCCATCCAGGATGTTTTTTAAATCCAGAAAGAAAGATTTTATTCCAAAATGATGCACTAACGGGTTGCATCCTCACTCTGATTGGTATTTTTGAGAAAAAATATTTATTTTTTTGAACCGATAACTTTTTAATTGTAAATGAATTATGTCTTTAAAGTTATTTTCAAATGAAAAACGAAGATATTTTTTTGAAAAAAAGCTTGCAGGTAAGAAAAATTATTATGTATATTTGCACCGTTGATAAGCGGAAGTAGCTCAGTTGGTAGAGCTCCAGCCTTCCAAGCTGGTTGTCGCGAGTTCGAGCCTCGTCTTCCGCTCAAAAGCCTCAAACGAAAGTTTGAGGCTTTTTTTATGCTTAAGATTGAAGCGTCCCAAGAAGGCTCAAGTCGGTTCCGCTTTCCAATTCTTCCGGAGTCTGGTCCTGTTTGAAAAGACGGGCCGTCAGGTCTCCTTTCAATACTATTTTCTCTCCTTTTACCTCCAGCCAGCTTCCTTCCCTCAATCCCAAGACAGGGATGCTGTTGAACTGATGAAATTCTTTTATCCTTGTTTCACGGGTTTCGCCCATATGTTTCGAATTCGTATCAGGATCCAAATAGTGCGGATTCAGATTAAACGGGATCAGTCCCAATGTTTGGAAGCTCGGCGGATAGATGATGGGCATGTCATTAGTGGTCTGCATGGAAAGTCCGGTGATGTTGCTTCCCGCACTTGTTCCCAGATAGGGAATTCCGTTTTTCACGGCATCCGCCAGAATTGTCATCACATTGAATTTGTACAATTGTGCAACCAGCAGGAAGGTATTTCCGCCGCCTGTGAAAATTCCTTCCGCCTCATTGATGGCCTCCGCAGGATTTTCAAATTCGTGAAGTCCTTTTACTTCTTTGTCTATCTTGGAGAAAGCCTGTCGGACTTTTGCGGTATAGTCGTCATGCGAGATTCCGCCCGGACGGGCAAAAGGGATGAACAGGATGGTTTTGCAGTTTTGAAAGTGAAGTTGCAATTCAGGAAGGATATACTCCAGATAATCGCCTCCGTGCAAGGTTGAGGTACTGGCAATAATGATGTTTTTCATAAGAAATTAATAGAAATAATGGTTAAAGATAAAAATCTTGAAGGTGTTTCTGTAAGGAATTGTCGTTTTTTTAATTAACATAACTTTACAAATGCATTAATAATTAATTTGGAAGGGATTACGATACTTTTACCGAAAACAATTAATACATATTTCTGAAAATGAAAAGATTTCAGTTCGGTTTGGTTTTCTTTCTGGCAGTCTCGCATAATTTGTGTGCGCAGGAATCCGTCAGGAAAAACCTGAACGGGAGAGTAACAGCCGATCTGTACAATCTTGAAGATATCGACGTCATCAACATTCAAACAGAAAAATTCAAGAGAACGCAGACAGGAGGCTATTTTTCAATTGATGCAAGAGAAGGTGATACCCTCATGTTTTCCGGAACCAGTATCAAGGGATTGAAAGTATTGATTTGTGAAGAAGATCTGAATAAAGATCTGCTGTTTGTGAAACTCGAAACCCTGGCCAGGCAATTGGATGAGGTGGTGGTGATCAACTACAATCATATCAATGCGGTTTCTTTAGGGATTGTTCCCGAAAATCAGAAAAAATATACACCGGCCGAAAGAAAATTAAGGGCAGCCAGCAAAGGATTCCTGACGGTTGATCCGATGCTGAATATGTTTTCCGGCAGGACGGCAGAACTTAAACGCAACGTAGAAACTGAAAAGAAAGAATTCTGGCTCGCCAGGATCGAAGAATTGTTTGAAGATGTGGTCCTGATTGAAAAATTAAAAGTGCCTTCCGAATACCTAAAGGGGTTCCAGTATTTCTTGGTGGAAAACAAAAGATTTGTCCAGCTGCTGGAAGGAAACAACAAGACCATGCGGGATTTTGCATTGGCTGAATTGGCGGTCAAATATAAAAACACGATTGCCAATGAGGAATAATTCTACCTTGCCCATCTTGTTATTGTTCATCACGCAGTTCGCCTTCCCACAGGATGAAAAGCTGCTTCACGGCAGGATCGTGGTAAGGGATGCGATGCTGCAGGGTGTGCATATTATCAGTCTGATGAACGAGAAGGAAGCCATTTCCGACAGCAATGGTGCTTTTTCTATTTTGGCAAAGCCTGAAGATTTATTGGTCTTTTCTGCCAGGCATCTGGATTATATGCGGAAAATAATTGAAACTTCGGATTACAATGCTTCAGTCCTGCTGATTGAAATGACTTCCAAGATCAATGAACTTGATGAAGTGGAGGTTGTAAACAATTCCCATCTCAATGCCGAAAGCCTCGGGATTACCAACGGTGTAAAAACTTATACTCCCGCTGAACGAAAGTTAAGGACGGCGGGCGATTTCAAACCCATACATTTATTGAGCATATTGGGCGGCTCCATGGCTCTTGATCCGGTTTTGAATGCCATCAACGGCAGGACAAAAAGGTTGAAGGAAGAAATCAAGATTGAAAAAAAAGAAATGTATCTTTCCAGGCTGGAAGACCTGTACAAGGAAGACTTTTATACGGATGGATTAAAAATAAATCCCGATTATGTGGATGGCTTCAAGTATTATATAATCGATAATGATGGTTTTGTTGCCGTTCTGAAAGAAGGCAATGAAACACAGTTGGCCTTCTTGATGAGCCAACTTTCAGTAGAATACAATAATTTGATTTCAGATGAAGAGAAGTAATATCCTGTCCTTTTTGATTTTTGCCGCACAATTTGCTTTTTGCCAGCAGGAAAAACTCATAAATGGAAAAATCACGGTCAAGGATGCCAAGGTTAGCGATATTTACGTCATCAACCTTACAAATGATAAGGAAACTTTAACGAACAGTAAGGGAGAATTTAGTATCTTAGTAAGTGCTGATGATTTGCTGGTTTTTTCAGCCGATTATCTGGATTATATGCGGAAAATAGTGGAGCAGGAGGATTATGATTCAGCTTCGATAGTGGTAGAGATGACTTCCAAGATCAACAAATTGGACGAAGTGGTCGTAAAGAATTATGCAAGTGTGAACGCTGTCGCATTGGGAATCTTGTCCAAGCCTGCAAAATCCTACACTCCGGCCGAAAGGAGGCTTTATGGTGCGACAAGTTCTCCCATAGATGCGCTGATCAACTTGCTTACGGGAAGAACCAAGATGCTCAAAGATGGTGTTGAAATAGAAAAGAAGGAATTCTTGTTGGAAAAGCTGGATGGATTGTACACGGACGAATTCTATCTGGAGGAGCTGGGAATCGAAAAGGAGCAGATCAAAGGATTTCATTATTACATTGTAGAAGACAGTCGCTTTTCGGAAGCATTGGACGCAAAAAATAAAACGTTGGCTACATTCTTGATCATTGAGATAGCCCAAAAATACAACCTGCTAAATGAGAAATAGGATTTTTTTATTCTTGCTGGTGTTGATCTCCCCATTGGCTTTTTCGCAGCAGGAAAAACTGATCAAAGGGAAGGTCGTCGTAAAGGATGCCATGGTGGAAGGCATCAAAGTGGTCAATCTTGTAAGCGAAAAAGAAGTACTGACCGATAGCAAGGGAGAATTCAGCATCTGGGTAAAGCCCGAAGATTTGCTGGTTTTTTCAGCAGTGCATCTGGATTACATGCGGAAATTCATTGAAGTTGAAGATTATGAGTCTCCTCTTCTGATCATCGAAATGACCTCCAAGATCAATGAATTGGATGAAGTCGAGGTACGGGATTTTTCCAGGATAAATGCCGTAAGCCTTGGAATACTGTCAAAACCGGCAAAAGTATACACGCCAGCCGAAAGAAGATTGCAGACTGCAACCGGATTGTACGCAAGTGTAAATGCCGGAACAATGGCAGGAGGTTCCATAGGACTTGATCCATTATTCAACTGGATGTCTGGAAGAACCACGATGTTGAAAAAAGAAGTAGAGGTGGAGCGAAAAGAATTCCTGCTGCACAAGCTCAGCAATCTATACGATGAGAATTATTATACAGAGAAATTAAAAATAGGCAAGGACACCATCAAGGCCTTTCAATATTATGCCATTTATGATGAACGTCTTGCAAATGCACTCAATTCCAAGAACAAGCTCCTGGCAACTTTCCTGATCGGAGGGCTTGCTCAAGAATTTAAAAAAAAATCAGATGAAAAATAGTACCCTTACATTCCTTATGCTCCTTATCTCGCAATTGTTTTTTGCGCAGCAACTTCCGCGGGAAATCCTCCACGGACAGATCATTGCCGATTCCATCAGCGTCGAGGGTATCACGATTACGAACAAGACGACCAATCGGTATTCCGTTTCCGACAGCGAGGGTAATTTCAGCGTGCATGCGAGGGAAAAGGACACGCTGGTTTTTTCGAGCATGAATTATTCTTCAAAATCGGTTGTCTTGAATGCATCAGACTTCAAGATGAAGGTGCTCAGGATAAAATTGGAAAGCCATATTACGGAATTGGATGAAGTAGTCATTGATCCTAATTCGCTGACGGGAGATCTGGAGAAGGACAGTAAAAATGTAAAAGTGACGCAGGTAAATGCGAATATTAATATGAAAGATGCCCTTGATCAGCAGTTTGAAGCGGATCAGCAATCTTCAGTATACAACAAGTCAATGGAAGGTCCAGGAGCCATTGCTCCATTGTTTCAGCCTGATTTGGTTAAAATTGTAAAAATGTTTGGCCTGTTCAAAGGGAAAAAGGAAGACAAGAAGATAGAATATGCATCTACCAAGATATTTCCAGAAGCCGTCAGGGAAAAATTACCGGAAAGCTTTTTCAGGGATACCTTGAAATTAAAGAAAGATGAAATAGGACTTTTCCTTGCCTTTTGTGAAAATGATCCAAAGGCACAAGGCTTGTTGTACGCCAGCAAGGAATTTGAATTGGTTGATTTTCTGATTTCTAAAAAACCAGAGTACATCAAATCGCTCGAAAAGAAATAGTATTTTTGACAGATGAAAAAGCACGGTTTCTTATTGTTGCTGACAGTTTTATTCGTCGGCTTGTCGTCTTTCGTCGTACATAAATTCTACGTTTCGATCTATCAGGTCAATTATGTCCCGGAGAAAAAAATGCTGCAGATTACTTCCCGCATCTTTATGGACGATTTGAATTACGTTCTCGAAAAGAATTTCAAGAAAAGAGCCAACATCGGGGAGCCTGTCGAAAGTGAGGAAGATGTATCGATGATGAAAAAATATATTGAGGATAATTTCACGATCAAGATCAATGGAAAGAAGAAACAGATCAATTTTCTGAGCAAGGAAATTGACAACAATGTCGTGGTTTGTTATTTCAATGTGAAAGATATTTCGAAAATTACTTCAATGGAGATACAAAACAAGGTGCTCCTTGATTTGAATTCCGACCAGCAGAACATCATACAGACCAACATCAACGGCAGGAAGAAAAGCCTGATGTTCGAAGGGGAAAATTTTACGGAACTCTTAAAGTTTTAAAAAATCCAAACAAAATAATTACTTTTAGCCTTTTGCTTTTTTAGGCATCAATGATATTGTTATGAGAAAATATACTTTCCTGCTGTTTTTATTTGTTTCCCAATTTTCAATTGCACAGCAAAAAGAAGCTGGCAAACAAGAAACAGAAGTAAACATTGACAAGTTCCGCCAGATGTACGATCTTTTGGCAACTCCCAACATGTACCGTACGGCTTCGGGAGCTCCGGGACCGGAATATTACCAGCAACAGGCCGATTATAAAATGGACCTTGAGCTGGATGACAGGAATGCCCGCTTGAACGGTGTGGAAACCATTACCTACCACAACAATGCCAAGGAGCAATTGGATTATTTGTGGATCCAATTGGACCAGAACATTCAAAATCCGAATTCGGTTACCAAAAAAAGAAACAGCAATTCGGTAGACCCTGCCATAAGCGTACAAGGTTTTTCCAAGACTTATCTGGAAGAAAAATTTGATGGCGGCTTCAAGATCGAACATGTGAAAGATGCAAACGGAAAGGCATTGCCTTACACGATTAACGAAACGATGATGCGGATTGATCTGCCCAAGCCCTTGTTGCACGGCGAAAAGATTTCATTTTCCATAAAGTGGTGGTACAACATCAACAACTATATGGTCCAGGGTGGCCGTTCCGGCTACGAGCGTTTTGAGGACGGCAATAATTTATATGTGCTTGCGCAGTTCTATCCAAGGATGGCCGTTTACAACGATGTACAAGGATGGCAGAACATGCAGTTCTGGGGAAGCGGCGAATTCGCTTTGACATTCGGAAACTACGAGGTCAATATCACTGTTCCTGCTGATCATGTCATGGAGGCAACTGGCGTCTTGCAGAACAGGAAAGATGTCTTTACTTCAGAGCAATTGAAAAGATATGCCCTGGCTGAAAAATCCTATGACAATCCGGTGGTTGTTGTAACGCAGGCCGAGGCGACCATTGCGGAGAAATCTTTTTCCGAAAAGAAGAAGACTTGGAAGTTCAAGGCAGAAAATGTACGCGATTTTGGAATCTCAACTTCACGGAAATTTATTTATGATGCGATGGCGGTCAGATTGGGCGACAAGGACGTGATGGCTACTTCACTTTATCCGAAGGAAGGAAACCCATTATGGGAACAATATTCTACAAGGGTCGTGGCACATACCTTGAAGAGCTACTCAAAATACACGTTTGATTATCCGTATCCAAAGGCAGTTTCGGTAAATGCCCAGGACCAGGGAATGGAATATCCCATGATCTGCTGGAATTTCGGACGGCCAGAAAAAGACGGAACTACTCCGGAGAGTACCAAATACGGAATGATTGGTGTAATCATCCACGAGGTGGGGCATAATTATTTTCCAATGATCGTGAATTCGGATGAACGTCAATGGAGCTGGATGGACGAAGGGTTGAATACCTTTCTGCAGTATCTGGCCGAGATTGAATTTCAGGCTGATTTCCCTACAAGAAGAGGTCCTGCAAGACTTATTGTTCCTTATATGAGCGGCGATCAATCAGGCTTAGAGCCTATCATGACCAATTCTGAAAATATCCGTCAATTCGGGAACAATGCTTACGCGAAACCTGCAACAGGTCTGAATATCTTGAGGGAAGTGGTGATGGGAAAGGAATTGTTTGATTTTGCCTTCAAGACCTATGCCAACCGTTGGAAATTCAAGCACCCGACGCCAGAGGATTTCTTCAGGACGATGGAGGATGCCTCGGCAGTAGATCTGGATTGGTTTTGGAGAGGCTGGTTTTATACCACCTGGGTAAACGATATCGGAATCAAGGAAGTTAAAAGTTTTGTCGTGACCGACAACGCCCCTGCCGGAATAAAAGTGGAACAGCCTTCCAGAAGAAACAGGTTCAATCTCGAAGGGAAAATGGTCTACATGGTCGAAGACAGTAACAAGGGCAAGACCAGGGCATTGAAGGTGGAAGACATCAAGCCTTTGGACGAATATCTGAAATCGAATTTTTCTGAAGAGGAAAGAGCCAAATTAAAAGCACCGAAATATTTCTACCAGGTCACTTTTGACAAGCCGGGTGAATTGGTGATGCCTATACTCGTAGAACTTACATTTGAAGACGGAACTACAGAAAACCATTCTTTTCCAGCACAGATCTGGCGCCTGAACGACAAGGAAGTAAGCCGGGTTTTTGCAACCGGAAAGAAAATTTCAAAGATCACCATCGATCCGAAATTGCTTACTGCCGATGTGGACGTGACCAACAATACGTGGCCTAAGGAAGTGGTGAAATCAAAATTTGATTAGGCTGTTTTATAATAAAATAGGAAAATCTTAAGAGAATTGGCAAAGCCTAAAACCAAATTTTAGTTAACTTTGTAACCTCAAAAAAAGCAAGATGTTTGGAATTGGTGGTTCAGAAATAATTTTTATCTTAATGATTGTCGTAATGCTTTTTGGAGCGGACAAGGTTCCTGACATTGCCCGTACACTGGGCAAGGGAATGGCGCAATTGAAAAACGCAACCAACGACATCAAAAGCGAAATCCAGAAGAGTGCCGAGGAAAATGGTTTCGATAAAAACAGCCTTACGGGTGGTTTTACCGAAGAAATTGACAATGTAAAGCAAGGGTTCAACAAGATGATTGCAGATAATACACCCGACAATCCTTTGAATATGAATTCTGTTACCGGCGATATCGAATCTGAAATCAACAAGGCCAAGGAGAATATCGAGGACATGACGGGACCAATCAAAAGGCAGCGATAATGTTGGAGCAGTTGATAGAACTGGATAAGGAACTATTGATTTACCTCAATGGTTTGGGTTCTGAAAGTTGGAACGGCTTTTTTTTATACATAACCAAGCAATTGAATTGGTGGCCTTATTTCATATTCCTTATTTTCCTGCTGTTGAAAAAAATAAGTCCTAAACAGTTTTTGGTACTGATTCTGATCTTGACGCTTTTCTTTGTTTTTACCGACCAGATGACCAACCTGGTCAAAAACACGGTGCAACGTATCCGACCATTAAATGATCCTGAAGTAAAGGATTTTCTTTTGTTTGTTGGAAGGGCTACCAAAAGCTGGAGTTTCTTCTCCGGACACGCCTCAAATTCTAGCGGTTCAACGCTGATTTTGTTTCTGGTTTTAAGAAAATACTACAAATATGCCTTCTTGGTTTTTCTATTCCCAATACTATTTGCATACACCAGAATCTATTTGGGATTGCACTTTCCTGGCGATATTTTAGCAGGATATTTGTTTGGATTATTATCTGGTTTTGGTTTTTACAAACTATTTTGCTATTTAAATAACAAATACGGATTAACCGATAAACAAAATAAAAACGCTTTCATCTAGAAAGCGTTTTTTGTTTCAAAGAACCCGGCTTACCGTTAATCCATCCCTTATGGGCAGCAAAATCGTTTCAACTCTCGGATCTTCCTTTAATTTCTTGTTGTATTCCAATAATACATTCGTGCTCAAATCTTTCGGATTTGGTGCTTCCAAGACCTTTCCGCTCCACAGCACGTTGTCGGAAAGAATGATTCCTCCCTTGTTCATCTTGGGCAGGATGATTTCGAAATAATTCAGATAATTTTCCTTGTCAGCATCCACAAAAACCAGATCGTATTTTTTATCCAGAACCGGAATAATTTGTGTTGCATCGCCCAGATGTTGAAAGATCTGGCCTTTCCAATCTGACAAATCAAAATACTTCTTCTGGAAATCCATCAATTCTTCATTGATGTCAATCGTGTCAACGGTGCCGTTCTCCTGCATTCCTTCGCAAAGGCACAAGGTTGCATAACCGGTATACGTGCCAATTTCCAGAATATTCAAAGGACGGATCAATTTGGACAGCATGCTTAAAACACGTCCCTGGAAATGACCGCTGAGCATCCTTGGCAATAATATCTTCTGATGCGTTTCCCTGTTGAGGGCAGACAAAAGCGGCGGCTCATTTTCGGAATGATTGGAAACATAGTCTTCTAACTCTTGGGATATAAAATGCATCTGCTGTTTTTTTGCAAAGATAAAAAACGAGCCAATAAAATTTCAGTTGTCTGCTTTTTTTATATTTTTACAAAAAAATCAATTAAATTGTTAGAAAATGAAATTCAAGATTACCATTTTGTGTATTCTGTTCTCTTTTTATGGAATTAACGCACAAGTTACCAATGAAGGCAAGCCGGCGAGCTGGAGCCTGAGGAATACAACGAAATTGGCCCCGATAGTTCTTCCAGAAATTGATTTGGAAAAATTAAAGTCAGAAGATATGGTGAATGATCAGCGCAAGGATCTGCCTTGGCGTTTCGGACAAGAAATCATCGTGGATTACAATCTTGGTAATTCAGGCCAATGGACTACGCTTGAAAATGGAGACAGGATCTGGAGAATACGCTTCCAATCAAATGGAGCCAAGACCATGAATTTCATCTTCAGTGATTTTTACATGCCGGAAGGAGCCACTTTATACCTGTACAACAGCACCCGCACCGATCTATTGGGAGCTTATGATGCCAGGCAGAACAACGACGAAAGGGTTCTGGGAACCTGGCTGGTTAACGGAGAAGACATCTTCTTGGAATACTATGAGCCACAAAGGCAGTTCAACAGGGGAAAATTGGAAGTTTTTAAAGTTGTCCACGGTTACAGGACTTCTGATGAAAATTTGAAAGCCGTTGACGACGACTTGAACTCTGCCGGAAAATGCAACTATGACGTAGATTGTGTCATGGGATCAATCGATGCCTTGAAAAACATCAACAAGAAATCAGTTGGATTAATGATTACAAGCGGCAATAGCTTCTGTACGGGAGCCTTGATCAACAATACCAGCAACAATGGAACTCCTTACTTTCTAACGGCCAATCATTGTTATTCCAATCCGGCCACTTGGTCTTTCCGATTCAAATGGATCAGTCCAAATCCGGTCTGTGCCCAGAATCTACCAAGTACCAATATGACAGGACATTTGACCATCAGCGGGGCGACATTAAGGGCCAAACGTGCAGAATCAGATTTCTGTCTGGTTCAGATCAATACGGCAATACCTTCTACGTGGGACGTAAAATGGGCCGGATGGGATAGGAACCTAACAGCTCCATCTTCTGTGTTTGGCATCCATCATCCTTCAGGAGCTATCATGAAAGTATGCTTGGACAATCAGGCACCATTATCACTTAATAATAATGGAAATTATTGGCAGGTTAACGATTGGACATTGGGTGTTACAGAAGGAGGATCCTCAGGTTCGCCTTTGTTCAATAACGAAGGAAGAATAATCGGGCAATTGTGGAGAGGATCAGCCGCTTGCAGCGGACTTGTTGATAACGGAGGCTCTGATGATTATGGAAGATTCAACACCTCTTGGAATACCGGAACAACCGCAGCAACACGTTTAAGGGATTGGCTGGACCCAACCAACACAAATGCCATGACGGCAGATGTATATCCTCCTGCACAGGTTTTTGGAACTGATGCAAAAGCATCGATTGCAGGGATTACAAGCAATGTTTGCGGTACTCAAATCAATCCATCGGTGAAGATAACCAACAATGGATTAAATGCACTAACGTCGGCTACGATAAAATATAATCTGAATGCGGCACCGCAGACAACAATCAATTGGACGGGAAATCTGACGCAAGGACAGAGTGTTGATGTTGCGATAGGAGCATTGACGGCTGCATCTGGTGCAAATACGCTTACTGCAACAATTGAGAGCCCTAATGGGATTGCTGATGGCTTTCCAAGTGATAATACGGCAGCAATTGCTTTTACAACTACAAGCACAGCGTACGAAACGACTCAAGTTGTATTTCAATTGACTACGGATAATTATGGAAGTGAAACAGCTTGGACTGTGAAGGATGTCAATGATGTTACGATTGATTCAGGAGGTAATTATGCAAATAATACAGTGATCAACAAGACAATCAATTTGCCTGCCGATGGATGTTACACCTTTGCCATTACCGATACAGAAGGGGATGGGATTTGTTGTTCGTTTGGAACAGGAAGCTATTCATTAAAGACGGCCAGCAACGAGGTAATCATTCAAGGAGGAAATTTCGGAATAGGAGAGTCAATTACATTTGGGGCTTATGCAAACCTTTCTACGGATGATTTTAGTTCCAACAATTTCTTGAAGGTATACCCAAATCCATCAACTGGAATATTCAACCTGAAAATGGACAGCACTTTGGATTTCCAATATGAGGTTTACAACCTGTTGGGGCAGACCATCAAGAAAGGAAGCGCAACCGGCAACCAGCAGCAAATTGATTTGTCGGGACAATCAGAAGGAGTTTATCTTTTAAAGATTACGGATAAGGCTTCCGGAAAAAGCAAGAATTTCAAACTGATAAAAGAATAATATAAAAGGGAGCTGAAAGCTCCCTTTTTTTATGCAAAACAATTTCAGTACTTTTGCACCATGCAAATCGAGAAAAAAGACATCAGGGCATTATCAAAGGACCAATTGCGCGACTTTTTTGTTTCCAATGGAGACAAGGCCTTTCGTGGCAACCAGGTCTATGAATGGCTGTGGAGCAAAGGCGCCCATCAGTTTGATGACATGACCAATGTGGCAAAACCGACACGCCAGATGCTCGAGGAAAATTTCGTCATCAACCACATCAAGGTCGATCAGATGCAACGAAGCGAGGATGGGACGGTCAAGAATGCGGTACGACTTCACGATGGCCTTGTCGTGGAATCCGTCCTGATTCCTACCGAAACCCGCACAACTGCCTGTGTTTCTTCCCAAGTGGGTTGCAGCCTCGATTGCAATTTCTGTGCAACGGCACGATTAAAAAGAATGCGGAATCTTGGTCCGGATGAAATCTATGACCAGGTCGTAGCCATCGATCGCGAAAGCCGTCTGTACCACAATCATCCGCTTTCGAACATCGTTTTCATGGGGATGGGCGAACCGTTGATGAACTACAACAACGTGCTCAAGGCCATCGAGATGATCACTTCACCGGAAGGTCTGGGGATGTCTCCAAAGCGCATCATGGTTTCCACATCCGGAGTTCCAAAAATGATCAAGAAGCTGGCCGATGATGAAGTAAAATTCAAACTCGCGGTTTCCCTTCATTCCGCGATTGATGAAATCCGTTCACGGATCATGCCTTTCAGCAAGAATTTTCCCCTGGCAGATTTGCGCGAGGCATTGGAATATTGGTACCGGAAAACCAAAAGCAAGGTTTCTTATGAATATGTGGTATGGAAGGGCATCAACGACAATAAAGAGTCGATCGATGCACTCGTGAAATTCTGCAAATATGTTCCCTGCAAGGTCAACCTTATCGAATACAACCCGATTGACGATGGCGAATTCCAGCAAGCTTCAGAGGAATCGATAAATGCCTACATCAAGGCATTAGAGGCTACCGGAATCGTGGTAAAGGTGCGCCGCAGTCGCGGAAAAGACATAGATGCCGCTTGCGGACAATTGGCCAACAAGGAAGCCTAGTATTTTTGGGAGGAAAACGTTGGTGTAGTTTCAGGATTCATATTCCCGCCTTCCTTCCAAATCTTTTTGTCTCTTGAAGAAACGAGACAAAAAGGATTTTCCTTCCAGTCGGGGCTATACTCAAGCTTCGGTAAAAACTCAGGCATTTTTAATCTTCCGATTCCTTGCAGTCCGAATCTTTCAATCTTTCAATCCTTCAATCTTTTAATTTTAAAATCATAAGCCGTATATTTGCCATCAATGAAAATCACCGAGCAAATAAAACAGCCCATCCTGCAAGAAATGGAACTTTTCGAAAAGAAGTTTCACGACTCAATGACTTCAAAAGTGGCCTTGCTCAACCGGATTACGTACTACATCGTGAACCGAAAAGGAAAGCAGATGCGGCCTATGTTCGTTTTCCTGACTGCCAAGATGATTTCGGGCGGAACCGTGAATGAAAGGACCTATAGGGGTGCCTCCGTGATAGAATTGATCCATACCGCAACCCTGGTGCATGACGATGTGGTGGACGACAGTAACCGGAGAAGGGATTTCTTCTCCATCAATGCACTCTGGAAAAACAAGATTGCCGTTCTCGTTGGCGATTATCTGCTCTCGAAAGGATTGTTGCTTTCCATAGACAATGGCGATTTCGATCTGTTGAAAATAATCTCGGTAGCTGTCCGCGAAATGAGTGAAGGTGAACTGCTCCAGATAGAAAAGGCAAGACGTCTCGATATTACAGAGGAGGTGTATTATGAAATCATCCGACAAAAGACCGCTACCTTGATTGCGGCTTGTTGTGCCCTTGGTGCCAAGTCGGTAATTGAAGACGAGGTCCAGGTAGAGAACATGCGAAGGTTCGGCGAGCTGATCGGAATGGCTTTCCAGATCAAGGATGATTTGTTTGATTATACGGACGATGCCATCGGAAAACCTACCGGGATAGACATCAAGGAGCAAAAAATGACGCTGCCGTTGATCCACGTCCTCAACCACTGCACCAAGAAGGAAAAGGATTGGCTCATCAATTCCATCAAGAACCATAACAAGGACAAGAAAAGGGTGAAGGAAGTTATTGCATTCGTGAAAAACAACAACGGACTAGCGTATGCCGAAGAGAAGATGGTGCAATTTCAACAGGAAGCACTGGCTCTAATCGAAAATTATCCTGATTCTCCTTACAAGGATGCCTTGATCCTGATGGTAAACTACGTGATCGAAAGAAAAAAATAATTTTTTTATTTCCGTCAAGTATTGATTTTACTGGATCAGATAGTTTTTAATTCTATTTTTCCAATCTTTATGCAACCATTTCCCAACCTTTCTCGTCTATGTAATAGAAGTCGGTTGGAAAACAGGATTTCAACCAAAAACAAAACAAGACAAAGTTGAAGGTAATTAATTTACATCAGGATGAAAAGGATATGATCCGACTGGCAGCCGAAAACAACCGGCACGCCCAGCATCAGATATATTCCAAGTTTTCGCCTAAAATGCTAAGTGTCTGCCGTCAATATATAAAAGATGTACATCAGGCAGAAGACATCATGATTACGGCCTTCATGAAGGTTTTTACCAACCTGAAGAATTTTGAAAGCAAGGGAAGCTTTGAAGGATGGATCAGGAGGATCATGGTGAATGAAAGCATCTCTTTCATCAGGGCACAAAAAAGAGTGAGCTTTCTGGAAGACGAGTATTACAAGGAAGAGAGTTTCAACAACATAGAAAGTAATTTTTCCGTAGAAGATATACAGTCGTTGATAGACAGTTTGCCGGATGGTTACAAGATGATCTTCAACCTTTATGCCATCGAGGGTTACAAGCACAAGGAGATCGCAGAGATGTTGGGCATAAATGAAGGAACATCGAAATCACAGTTATCGCACGCCAGGAAAATGTTGCAGGAGCAGATTAACAAATTAAAGAATTATGAAAATGGAACCGAATAACAATATGGACAACCAGTTTAGGGAAAAACTAAACAGCAGGGAGATCAAGCCTTCGGAAAACGCCTGGGATCGTCTGGATGCAATGTTGGCTGTTGCCGACTCAAGCAATAAGGAACAGGAGAAGCAAAAACCAAGAAGAAATTTCGGTTGGATGCATATCGCGGCAAGCTTTTTAGGATTTGTCTTGATAGCAACGATTTTCTTAAGCCAGACAGAAGAGCTGGTGGATGTTGAAAAAGCGCCAATTGTAAACGAAACAATCGTAAAGCCTTCTGGAGAAGAAACCAATGCTACGGAAATAATCACCCCGAAAGCAGCACAAACCATCGCAGAAACGGAAAACAAACCAGGCAGGAATCAAAAAAGTACCAATCATCAATCAAAATTCAATCAAACTGTTGTAAACCATCAAACTGAAATTGTCGAGAACCAGCAGCCGGCAACCGACAACCGACAATTGGCAGTAGAGACCCCGCAACTAAAATCCAACTATGCCGATGTTGACGAACTTCTGGCAGCAGTTAAGAAAAACAAGAAAGACAAGCTTTTTCAGAACGGAGCGACCGTAAAAGTAAATTCAAACGATTTGCTTTCGCAGGTAGACGGCGAGCTGGAGCTTTCCTTCAGGCAAAAAGTAATCAAATCCGTTAGCAAGAACTACCAGGAAGTGAAAGTTGCCTTGAGTACTCGAAACCAGGAATAAATCATCAATCATTTTAAAACAAATCAATCATGAGAAATTTAACCATTTACTTGGCAGTAACCGCATGCCTTTTAGCGACCAAGGTGGCAGCACAGGAAACTTTTGACGAAAGGGTCAGAGACATCGCCAAAAAAATTGAATTGGTAACCAAAGAAGAAAAAGCCGCCCTCAAGGCAGAAGTGGAAGCAGTAAACAAGGAAGTAGAGGAAGGGAAGTTGTCCTATAGGGAAGGAGACGCCAAAAAATTGCAGCTTGCCGAAACCAGATCGAACACTATTGAGACAAAAGTGGCCCAATATGAATTGGAATTGAAAGATATCGTGCAGCAAAAAGTAGATGGAAAAATAAAAGATCCAGATACGCTCAGAAGATTCAAATTTGTTTGGCGTTCCGGCAACTCAAAAGACGCGAGAAAAAGAGATTCGATCCAGAGAATTACTTCTGAAAGCAGGACCACCTCCCAATTTGTCTTCGCGGCAGGTATCAACAACCTTGTGACGGATGGTGCCGTAGCAAATTCAGATTTCAGATATATGGGATCGCATTTTTATGAGTGGGGAACTTCCTGGAACACGCGTCTGGCAAAAAACAACAACCTTTTGCACTTGAAATATGGAGTGTCGGTGATGTACAATAATCTCCGCGCTACAGATAATCGGCTGTTTGTGGATAATGGAACCCAGACGGATCTTGAAACAGCTCCTGTACATATGAAAGACTCCCGTTTTAGAAATGTCAATCTTGTGGTTCCAGTTCACCTGGAATTCGATTTCACACCGAAGAGGGAACACGAAGGCAGGCAGGTGTTCAAGACGCATAAGACTTTCCGATTCGGAATAGGAGGTTATGCAGGGGTTAATGTGAAATCCAAACAGATCATCAAGTATGGTATTGACGGTTACAAAAGCAGGGAAGTGACAAAAGGAAGTTTCAATACGAATGATTTCGTATATGGCGTGAGCACCTACATCGGTTACAAGGAAACGAGTATTTATTTAAAATACGACTTGAATCCACTGTTCAAGGACAATGCAATCGACCAGAACAATATTTCCCTGGGAATTCGTTTCGACTTGAATTAAGAGTTTGGTTAGTTATTAGTTTATATTCCAAAGTGCTTCTCCCGGGAAGCACTTTTTTTATTGCCTCTGAGTTCCAAAAAAAAATGTACAACCAAAAATATACTTCAAAACCTTTGTATCTTTGCAACTTTGCACCTTTTCCTAAATGATCTCAAAAAATACCATAGATACTGTTTTCGAAACCGCCCGGGTTGAGGAGGTTATTGGCGATTTCGTGCAGCTCAAGAGGGCCGGAAGCAACTTTAAAGGATTGAGTCCGTTCTCGAACGAACGTTCCCCGTCGTTTATGGTGTCGCCTGTAAAACAGATCTGGAAGGATTTCAGTTCGGGAAAAGGAGGAAATTCCATTGCTTTCCTGATGGAGCACGAGCACTTCACCTATCCGGAAGCGATTCGCTATCTGGCAAAAAAATACAATATTGAAATCGAGGAAACGGAGCAGACTGAAGCCGAAAAAGCCAATGTTGATTTAAAGGAAAGTATGTTCCTGGTTTCAGAATTTGCCCAGAAATATTTTCACGATACCCTGCTGCATTCGGATGAAGGCAAGGCGATCGGACTTTCGTACTTCAAGGAAAGAGGATTTTCTAATGAAACCATCAAGAAATTTGGATTGGGGTATTCGCCAGAATCCTGGGATGCTTTTTCAAAGGAAGCCTTGGGAAAAGGGTACAAATTGGAATTTCTCGAAAGTACGGGATTGACGATCGTGAAAGACGATCAGAAGCTCCTGGATCGTTTCCGTGCACGTGTGATGTTTCCTATACAGAGTATGTCGGGACGTACATTGGGTTTCGGAGGAAGAATTCTGACCAATGACAAAAAGGCGGCAAAATACCTCAATTCGCCCGAAAGCGATATCTATCACAAGAGTAAAGTCCTATACGGGATTTACCAGGCAAAGCAGGCCATCGCCAAGCAAAATAATTGTTTCCTTGTAGAAGGCTACACGGATGTGATCCAGTTCAATCAGGCGGGAATAGAGAATGTCGTGGCTTCTTCTGGTACTGCCTTGACACCCGACCAGATCCGGTTGATCAACCGTCTGACGAAAAACATTACGGTACTTTTTGACGGTGATGCTGCCGGACTTCGAGCTTCCATCCGCGGGATTGATTTGATCCTGGAGGAAGGAATGAACGTAAAGGTCTGTACTTTTCCTGATGGTGACGATCCGGACAGCTTTGCAAGGAAGACCTCCTATGAAGATCTCGTTGCCTATCTGGATCATAATGCAAAAGACTTTATACAATTCAAGGCTTCCCTCCTGATGGATGATGCCAAGAACGATCCTGTGAAGAAAGCGGATCTGATCAGGGAGATAGTGGTGAGCATCTCCAAGATTCCAGACAGGATCCAAAGGGAGGTCTACATACAGGAATGTTCCCGTATCATGGATATTTCGGAGCAGGTCTTGGTGAGCACGCTTGCACAACTGGTTCAGAAAGACATCACCGAAACTGGAAAAAAGCTCAAGCAGGAACAAAAGGCATTTGATGTCATCAAGCCTGAAGATGCTGAGGTTGCTCCTGAAAAGATTGATATCCTATATGGATTGGAACGAAAGATAATCGAGATTTTGCTGCTTTACGGCAATGTGGAGGATGAATTTGAAGATGTCCTGATGAAAGCCAATGAAGAAGGAGAGATTGAAACGGTTACCGAAAAGAAGAATTACAAGGTCTATCAGAGAATTTATCTGAGCCTGCAGGAAGATGAGGTCGAGCTTGCCAATCCGTTATTCAGGGATATCTATAACGACCTCATCAATTATTTCCACCAAGCGGAAAACTTCAATATGGAGCATTATCTGATGCAACTCAATCAGGATTTTGCACAAGAAGTAACCGATATCCTGATGGAAGATGAAAAAGTGGCACTTCATAATTGGGAAGCGCAAAATATCATTGTAAAACAAAAAAACCATTCGATAAGCCAGTATGTTTCAGAAACAATACTTACGTTGCGATGGTTTTTAGTTGATAAGATAATCGAGGAATTGAAAGCAGAAATATCGCCGGAACCCGATGCTGATAATTCTGAAACCCTTTCGACCGCGATGGACTATTATAAATTGATCAATTCTTTTTCTTCAAAATTGGGAAGAGTGATGTCCCGATACCATTAAACGATATCCAATGTCTTGGCCTTGTTTACCAGATCGACAAGATTGGTTACGTTCAACTTGTTAAGCAATCTGAGTTTGTAAGTACTAATGGTTTTTTCGTTCAAACCTAATATTTCGGAGATTTCGTGGTTCTTTTTTCCACCGCTCAAATACCTTAATACTTCCAATTCCCTTGTTGATAATTTCCTATAAAGCCTCTCGCTTTTATGGAGCTTGGCTGCCATGGCAATGTTTCTTTTCACGGTCTCACTGAAAACAACTTCGCCCTTCGAAGCCTTTATTATTGCAGATTCCAATGCCTCAAGGCTTTCTGTCTTATGGATAAATCCGGCAACTCCCGTCTTCAAAAGATTAGGTGCATACATGGTTTCAGAAAGACTGGTGTAGATGACAATCTTGGTTTTGGGAAAATCCTTCACCATTGTTTTTACGACATTTACACTTTTTAAACCTTCAAACTCTAAATCAAGCACCAAAACATCAACTTCCTTGTTCTTCAAAGTATCCAAGACTTCTGTAAAATCGTGGCTTTCACCGAAGGTGTTAATTTCTGAATGATTTTTAAAATAGGATTTAATTCCAAATCGAACCACAGGCTGATTATCTGCTATAATTACTTTGATCATAATAATAAATTTAAGAAATGTTAATCAATTCGGGCACGTAAAGTTAAATAAAAAAAATATATACTGTTATAATAATGTTAAAAAATTATTATTTTAATAGCTGGGGTATTTCACAAACCGGAATCGGATTCATCTTATGCTGGTTGATCCTATTCAACCGTTTGTAAATGTTAAAAACAACCTGTTCCCTTTCCGAAAAGTCAACTGGGTCTTTCCTTGTTTCATCAGCTAGCATTGCCCATTCTAGCTCATCATAACTGGCGCCAAGTTGATCTTCATCGGTCCTGTCGTCTCCAAACAATCCATCGGTTGGAGCTGCTTTCAGGATAGACTCAGGAATAGAAAGATATTCGCCCAAAGCATAGACTTCACTTTTCATCAAATCCGCTATGGGACTCACATCCACACCGCCATCACCATATTTCGTATAAAAGCCTACTCCAAAATCTTCCACCTTGTTGCCGGTTCCGGCAACCAGAAGACCGTGAATTCCTGCGAAATAATATAAAGTTGTCATTCGCAAACGCGCCCTGGTGTTGGCGAGTGATAAATTCAATTTTGCCACATCATCCGTTTCAGCAACCGAATTTTTAAAAGTATCGAAAGTTGAAGTCAGGTCGGCCACTGCGTTGCTTACGTTTGCAAAGCGATTTTTCAATTTTTCAATATGTTCTCTTCCGCGGCTGACTTGTTTCGGATCTTGATGGATTGGCATTTCAATGCACAATACCTTTAAACCTGTCTGCGCGCAAAGAGTAGAAGTAACGGCTGAATCTACACCACCAGAAATCCCTATAACAAAACCATCTACTTTTGCGTTAAGAGCATATGTTTTTAACCAATCTACAATATGTTCGTTAACTTTTGCAGCATCAATTATATTCTTTTTTTGCATAATATTTTGATATCTAAAAAAACAGCGGTGTATATTTGCACTGTATTTCCAAGTTGTTAAAATTAAAAAAAACAAAAATACTGAATGTTATAGAATTTCGGTATTATTTTAAGTTATTTCAGCACCTGATCCAGAGCTTGAATTTGAGAAGCAATCCGTTGTGATCCTTTCTATATCCACAGAAAGATGCAAAAGATTTCTCTCTAAGTTTTTGTATTCTAAGGGGCTTGATACAAAATAAATATATGAAGAAAATAGTCCTAATTTGTTCGTTGATTACCCTTTTGGTTTCCTGTGACAAGAAATCGAAAGTGGAGAAGGAAGTCGAGGAAATCCCACTTGAAATAAAAGTGGAGCGCTTTGACAAGATATTCTTCGAGTCTCCCGTGGCAGAACTTCCAAAAATAAAGACCGCCTATCCTGAATTTTTCCCACAAGGTGTGGAAGACCAGGTTTGGATTGAAAAGATGACCAATCCATTATGGAAAGAGCTTTATTCGGAAGTTCAAAAAGCTTTTGGCGATTTTGGCCCAGAAAAAACGTCCATCGAAGATGTTTTTCGTCACGCGAAATATTATTTTCCAGACACCCAGGTTCCGGAAGTCATAACGGTCATTGGGGAAATGGACTATAATAACAAGGTAATCTACACAGGCGATCTGCTTTTGATTTCATTGGAATTATATCTTGGAAAAGACCATGAATATTATCAAAGTGAATTTCCTGCTTACATCCGACAAAATTTTGAAAAATATCAGATGATGCCGGATATTGTTTCTGCCTTTACGACAGGAAAGATTGCGGAGCCAGGCAACAAGAATCTTTTGTCGCAAATGATCTTTGCCGGAAAGGAACTCCATGTCAAGGATTTGTTGCTGCCTCAAACTTCCGATGCCGATAAAATTGGCTATACTCCGGAGCAAATTGCCTGGAGTGAAGAAAATGAAGAATATATGTGGCGTTACTTTGTAGAAGGCAATCTTTTGTATGATTCGGATTCCAAATTGGGAAACCGTTTCATCAACAGGGCACCCTTTTCAAAATTTTATCTTGAAATAGACAATGAATCACCAGGAAGAATCGGAGCCTGGGTAGGATGGCAGATCGTGCGTTCGTTTATAAAGAATAATGATGTGAGCCTGGAGCAATTCCTTCAAATGGATGCTGTGGAAATTTTTAACAAGTCAAAATACAAACCAAAGAAATAATGGCAAATACAATTACTTCAGAAATAAAATTCCTGGTTGAACTGGATGAAAATAGAGTTCCGGAAAAATTAAAGTGGACCGCACAGGACGGCGGAGTTAATGCCGAAGAGGCAAAAGCATTAATGTTGTCCATCTGGGACAGCAATGCGCAGGAAACCTTGCGTATCGATCTATGGACTAAAGACATGCCTGTCGATGAGATGAAGGTGTTCTTTCATCAAACGCTTGTGGCAATGGCAGATACTTTCCAACGCGCTACCGATGATGAAAAAATGACCGATACGATGAAAGATTTCTGCGATTATTTTGCAGAGAAAATGGATTTGAAAAAATAGGTATAATAGGATACTTAAAAAAAACAGCCACAACTTTATTGCTTGTGGCTGTTTTTTTTGCATTGTAAAATCTGTGTTGGGATATTTCCTATAGCAGATTATTCTTGAACATCTCATCGTTGATTTCTCCTATATATGCCAGGACTTCTTCTTTTCCAATTGCATCAAGTGATGAAGTAACGAAATATTGTGGCATCTCTTCCCAATTGTTGGCATACATTTGCTTCTTGTAGGCTGCAATGTGCGAATCTATTTTTGTCTTGCTGATCTTGTCGGCTTTTGTAAAGATGATGCAGAAAGGGATTTCACTTTCGCCCATATAGCTCATGAATTCAATATCGATGTTCTGGGCCTCGTGACGGATGTCTATCAATACGAAAGCGCAAACCAACTGTTGTCTGGTCTCAAAATAATCCGTAATAAATTGCTGGAAAACGGATTTTGTCTTCTTTGAAACTTTTGCATATCCATAACCCGGTAAATCGACCAGGAACCAATTGTTGTTTATCTTGAAATGATTGATAAGCTGTGTCTTTCCAGGTCTTCCGGAAGTTTTTGCAAGGTTCTTATGGTTGGTCAACATATTGATCAATGATGATTTGCCAACATTGGAACGGCCAATAAAAGCGTATTCGGGAATCGGGTCTTTCGGGCACTTTGCAACTTCGGAATTGCTGATTATAAATTCGGCTGTATTAATTTTCATTACTTCGGTATGTTTCGGCAAAGTTAGTCAAAAAAAACGACCACTACTTTTCTGAATCAAATTCGGGAAAATAGTGGTCTGTTGGATCTGTTATATGTTACAAATTGGCTTTCTTCAACCAGTCATGCATCAATTCATTAAATTCATCAGGATGTTCCATCATTGCGGCGTGTCCACATTTGTCAATCCAGTATAAGGAAGAATTGGGTAATAATTTGTCAAACTCGACAGCAACATCGGGTGGTGTCACCTTGTCGTTCTTTCCCCAGATGATACAAGTTGGGACATGCATCTTCGGTAAATCTTTTGCCATATTATGGCGGATGGCACTTTTGGCAATCGTCAAGGTCTTGATCAATTTTATCCGGTCATTGGCCATCGTGTATACTTCGTCTACAATTTCCTTGGTTGCAATTTTCGGGTCGTAAAAAACATCTTCAGCCTTCTTTTGGATGTAATCGTAATCTCCTCTTCTTGGGTAGCTATCGCCCATTGCATTTTCGTATAGTCCTGAGCTTCCTGTGATTACGAGGCCAAGCATTTTTTCGGGATACATTTTTGTGTGGTACAAGGCAATATGTCCTCCAAGGGAATTTCCTAGAAGGATAACCCTGTCAAAACCCTTGTAGGTGATGAAATCTTTCACATATCTGGCGAAAGCCTTGACATTGGTCTTGAGGATGCTCTGGGTGTAGATTGGCAATTCTGGAATTACTACTTTGTAGCCGTTTTTTGGAAAATAATCGGCAACTCCATCAAAATTACTCAAACCGCCCATCAAGCCGTGCAGGATGATAATCGGGGTGCCTTCTCCGGCTTCGTAATATTTGTATTTTCCTTCTTTTTTTAAGTCGTGTTCCATTCTTGATTTGGCATTTTTATCCCGAAACTTCGGGAACAACAAATATATGATTTTATAGGTAAAAACCATTTTTTCCTTATTTTTTATTTGGGGTGGGTGAAAATTTTTACAGCATTATTCTTGTAAATGTTTAACAATTCGGTTTTTGGAAGTTATAAAATTTCTCGGCATTGCTGAAAATCAATTTCTTGCGGATAAACTAAATTTTATTCATTTTGAAACCCATTGCTGCTTATTCTTTTTCAAATCGGGAGAATCATTAAAATATCATTAAAGAAAACCTAATAATCTGTCAGCGAACATTTAAGCGTTTTGCTTGTGAAGTGGTAAAACTTATCAACAAAGTGGTATAAAGTGGTAAAATGTGGTAATTTTTTTTATATTTTTGTTCCTAATTCAAATAACAGATAGTTGAACACGATAATCGGGACATATGAATGTAAAGTTGATGCTAAAGGGAGGCTGATGTTGCCATCGCCCCTGAAGAAGCAATTGACGGCATCTCTGCAGGAAGGTTTCGTGCTAAAACGTTCAGTGTTTGATGCTTGTCTCGAGCTTTGGCCGATGTCGGAATGGAATTTAATGATGCTGAAAATAAACAAGCTGAATCGTTTCAACAAGAAAAACAATGACTTCATCAGGAAATTCATGGCAGGGGTAAAGGTGATTGAAATTGACGATCAGGGAAGATTATTGATTCCGAAAGACCTTGTGGCGTTCAGCAAGATTGTCAAAGATGTGGTGCTTTCATCAAAAGTGAACATCGTTGAAATTTGGGACAAGGACTTGTATGAGAAATCAATTGGGGATGATGATGTTGATTTTGCGGATTTGGCAGAAGAAGTAATGGGAAATTTAAATGACGACGACAATGGAATATCATAATCCGGTTTTATTGAAGGAAACTGTTGATGGTTTGAATATTAAGCCGGATGGGGTTTACGTGGATGTGACTTTCGGTGGAGGTGGTCATTCAAAAGAAATAATGAGTAGGCTGGGGCCAAACGGGAAATTGTTTGCGTTTGACCAGGATGAAGATGCCTTGGCGAATGCCTTGCCGGATGAGAGGTTTACATTGATCAATGAGAATTTCAGGTTCATAAAAAGGTTTTTGCGTTTTCATGGAATCAAGGCTGTTGATGGAATCCTGGCTGATCTGGGTGTTTCTTCTCATCAATTTGACGTGGCGGAAAGAGGTTTTTCTACCCGTTTTGATGCTGAATTGGACATGAGGATGAGCCAGAAAAATGACCTGAGTGCTTACAAGGTTGTGAATGAATACGATGAGGCAAACCTTCGTCGCGTGTTTTTGGATTACGGGGAATTGAAAAACGCCCCTGCCATTGCAAGGGTGATCCTTGAGGCAAGAGAAAATGAGGAAATCAGGAATACGGAGCAGTTGAAAACGGTTTTAAGCCGATTTCTTCCGGCTCATAAAAGCCACAAGATCCTGGCCCAGATGTATCAGGCGATCAGGATCGAAGTGAACCAGGAAATGGATGTCTTGAAGGAATTCCTTGAGCAGTCATTGGAGATCTTGAATCCGGAAGGAAGACTAAGTGTGATTTCGTACCATTCATTGGAAGATAGATTGGTAAAAAGATTCATCAAAAACGGAATGTTCGAAGGCGAGCCTGAGCGTGATTTCTTCGGGAATTTTTCAGTTCCATTCAAGACAATCGGAAAATTGATAGTTCCTGGTAGCGAGGAAATTAGGGTCAACAACAGAGCAAGAAGTGCAAAACTGAGGATTGCCGAAAAGATCTAATCCAGATGAAAGGTGGAATTTACAACATATTAAAAGCCAGGTTTCTTGTAAATGAAGATGCGAATAGGAATTGGAGGTTCATCGTTTTTGTAATCCTTCTGGCTATTGTGATGATTGCAAATACCAACCGATATGAGCGAAAAATTTTCAGGATCAAGGCCTTGGAAGAAGAAGTGAAGGAATTGAGGTCGGAGTTTGTAGACAGGCGTTCGGAGTTGATGGAGTTGAAGCTCGAATCAACAATAGAAAGGAAAATGTTGGAGAAGGGAATCCTGCCATCGTCGGTTCCTCCGGTAAAAATAAAAGTAAAAAAAGAAGAAGAGAAAAGTTTCATAAAAAAATTATGGCAGTAGAAGATAAAAATATCTCTTATAGGATTTATCTGTTTGCATTTGCAATACTGCTGATGGCGTCTGCAATTGTCATAAAGCTTACCAATATCCAATGGGTTGAAGGTGATTATTACAGGAAGCTGGCAAAGGATCGTTCCGTGAAGAAATTCGTGATTCCTGCCAACAAGGGGAATATTTATTCTTCTGACGGAAGCTTGCTCGCCACTTCGATACCTAATTATTACATCAGGTTCGATGCGGTTGCTCCAACAAGTGAGAATTTTCAAAAAAATATAGAGCCTCTGGCAGATTCGCTTTCCATACTGTTGGGAAAACCAAAAAATTTTTATGAGAAGGAATTGACCAGGGCGAGAAACAACAAGAACAGGTATTATCTGATTGCCAGGAATCTGAGTTATACGGAATATGTGAAAATAAAAAGCTTTCCGTTATTCAATCTTGGAGTTTATAAAGGTGGAATTATTGTAGACCAACAAACTGTTCGCGAGCATCCGATTGGTAAAATTGCTGAAAGAACTATTGGTTATGAAAGAGTTAATCCGGATGGTACTCCGGACGGAAAAGGAATCGAGTGGGCTTTTAGAAAATATCTTAATGGAAAAGACGGCAAGATTTTAAAACAAAAAATAGCAAAAGGGCAATGGAAGCCAATCCGTGACGTCAATGAAATAGAGCCACAGGATGGCTACGATGTAATTTCGACTATTGATGTTTATGTTCAGGATATCGCACATCATGCGTTGTTGAAGCAATTGGAACTATACGAAGCGGAACACGGTTGTGTGGTGGTGATGGAAACCAAGACAGGCCACGTGAAAGCCATTTCGAATCTTGGAAGAGGCAAGGATGGGTCCTATTACGAGACCACGAATTATGCTGTTGCGGAATCCCACGAGCCGGGTTCGACTTACAAATTGGCCGATTTGATGGCTTTGCTGGATGATAAAAAAGCCGATACGAGTGATGTGTACAATTCATTTGACGGAGTGGTTACCTATTCCGGAAGAAAAGTCCGCGATTCGCATGAAGGTGGATACGGAAAGATCTCCCTGGCAAGAGGTTTCGAGGTTTCTTCCAATACCATAATGGTCCAGGCGGTTTACAATGCTTATAAAAGCAACCCGTCGCAATTTGTCAATCATTTGAACAATTACGGATTGAATAAGCCATTGGGATTGCCTTTCAAAGGAGAAGGAATTCCTTATGTTCCGCAGCCAAAAGATAAATATTGGAGTGCTGTTTCGTTGCCTTGGATGGCGTTCGGTTATGGTGTTTCAATCACGCCTTTGCAGACATTGACCTATTATAACGCAGTTGCAAACAATGGCGAAATGGTAAAACCGCAATTTGTTTCTGAAATAAAAGCTTGGAACAAGACGATAAAAAAATATGAAAAAGAAGTCATCAATCCGAAGATATGTTCTGATGAAACGCTTTTGAAATTGAAAGCTGTTTTAGAAAATGTAGTTAAAAAAGGAACTGGTAGAAAATTATATTCTAAAGATTTTTCAATGGCTGGAAAAACAGGAACCGCTCAAGCTAATTATGGTAAAAATGGCGGTTCTGAGAAACATTACATTTCATCATTCGTAGGTTATTTTCCTGCAGATGAACCTAAATATTCGTGTATTGTTGTAGTGCACGAACCTAATACGGCAAAGAACAATTATTACGGAGCTGATGTTGCAGGACCCGTTTTTAAAAGAGTTGCCCAAAAGATTTTTACGGATTCGCCAACTACAAATGAGGTGAAAAACCTTCAAAAGAAAAATAAGATTCAAGAAAAAAACTACGGTGATTATTACGCGAAAGCGGAAACGAAAATGAACCTGGTTCCAAATGTACACGGAATGGCAGGAATGGATGCTGTAGCGTTGCTAGGAAATCTTGGATTGAAAGTGAAAGTTATCGGAATAGGAAAGGTGAAAAAGCAGTCCCTTTCGGCTGGAGAAAGATTAGAGAAAAATAAAATCATAACACTCGAATTATCGTGATTGTTTTAAAAGACATATTATATAAAGTGGCAATTGAGTCGGTTCATGGAACGACCGAAACTGCTGTGAACAAAATCGAATTCGATTCAAGAAAGGTTGGAGAAAATGATGTTTTTGTGGCCATCCGCGGAACCATCTCTGATGGACACGATTTTATAGAAAAGGCAATAAACCTTGGTGCGATTGCCATTGTTTGCGATACGCTGCCAGAGATAATTGTAACAGGAATTGTCTATATAAAAGTAAGGGATACCAATTCGGCTTTGGCTTTTATGGCTTCGAATTATTATGACAATCCATCGAAAAACCTGCAATTGATTGGTATTACAGGAACGAATGGCAAGACGACCATTGCTTCCTTGTTGTATCAGTTGTTTAAAAAGGCAGGCTTCAAAGTGGGTTTGCTCTCAACCGTTAAAATCCTGGTTGATGAGATTGAATACAAGGCAACCCATACAACACCAGATTCATTGACCATCAATAAATACTTGAAGGAAATGAACGAGGCCGGGGTTGAATATTGCTTCATGGAAGTAAGTTCCCACGGAATTCATCAGAAGAGGACAGAAGGCTTGCAATTCGCAGGTGGCGTTTTTACAAACCTTTCGCACGACCATTTGGATTATCATCCAACCTTTGCGGAATATAGGGATGTGAAGAAATCGTTCTTTGACAATTTGCCAAAAACGGCATTTGCACTATCGAACATAGATGACAAGAATGGCCAGGTGATGTTGCAGAATACCAATGCAAGAAAATTGACCTATGCATTGAAAACCTATTCAGATTATAAGGCACAAATCCTTGAAAACCAATTGTCGGGTTTGCTGTTGAGGATAAACGACAATGAAGTCTGGGTAAGGTTGATCGGAACTTTCAATGCTTACAATTTGTTGGCGATTTACGGAACGGCCGTAGAATTGGGCTTGGATAAGCTTGAAGTCTTAAGATTGTTGTCGGAATTGGAAAGTGTTTCAGGAAGATTCCAATTTATAGTTTCCAATGAAAGAATCACTGCCATCGTAGATTATGCGCATACGCCTGATGCCTTGGAAAATGTTTTGAAAACGATCAATGACATCAGAACCAAGAACGAACAATTGATCACGATTGTAGGATGTGGCGGCGACAGGGACAGGACAAAAAGGCCGATCATGGCGAATATAGCTTCCACATTGAGCGACAAGGCCATCATTACTTCGGATAACCCAAGAACGGAAGACCCGGAAGCAATCATTGCCGAGATGGAAAAAGGGGTGGAGCCTCAGAATTTTAAAAAGACCATTTCCATCACAGATAGGAAGCAGGCCATCAAGACGGCTTGTCAACTTGCACAACCAAACGATATCATCCTGATTGCAGGAAAAGGTCATGAAACTTACCAGGAGATTCAAGGCGTACGATATGATTTTGACGATATGGAGATTGTAAAAGAGCTTTTAGAACAACTAAACAAATAATTGAAAGATGCTGTATTATTTATTTGAATACCTAGACAAGACCCTTGATGTTCCTGGAACGGGAGTTTTCCAATACATCACTTTTCGTTCGGCCTTGGCAATCTTGTTATCGTTGTTGATTTCCACCGTTTTTGGAAAAAAGATCATCAATTTCTTGAGAAGGCAGCAGGTTGGAGAAACGGTAAGGGAACTTGGATTGGCTGGACAGAATGAAAAGGCAGGAACGCCAACAATGGGAGGCTTGATTATCATAGTTGCCACTTTGATTCCGGTTGTCTTGCTGACAAAGCTCAATAATATCTACATCGTTTTGCTGATTGTGACGACTTTATGGATGGGAACGATCGGTTTCATAGATGATTATATTAAGATCTTCAAGAAAGACAAGGAAGGCTTGAAAGGAAAGTTCAAGGTAATAGGACAGGTTGGTTTGGGATTGATAGTTGGTGTTGTCTTATATTTTCATCCTGGAGTCACGGTGAGACAGGATACAGGTGGGAGTTTTACTTACAGGGCTCAAACGGAGAATGTAATCTCGCAAACACCAATTGAAGAAAAATCAACCGTGACAACCATTCCGTTCTTTAAAAATAATGAATTCGATTATGCTGAATTATTGGCTTGGACAGGAGATGATTATCAAAATTTGGCATGGTTGGTTTTTATACCGATTGTAATCTTCATTGTCACGGCTGTTTCAAACGGAGCCAATTTGACGGATGGAATTGACGGTCTTGCGGCAGGTACTTCCGCGATTTCGGTCCTGGCACTCGGGATTTTTACATTTGTTTCGGGTAACATCGTTTTTTCGAATTACTTGAACATCATGTACATCCCAAATTCCGGTGAAATGACAGTCTTTATAGCAGCTTTTGTCGGAGCCTTGGTAGGATTCCTTTGGTATAATTCCTATCCGGCAGCTGTTTTCATGGGAGATACGGGAAGCTTGACGATCGGAGGAATCATTGCAGTCCTGGCAATTGCGGTTAGGAAAGAAATGTTGTTGCCTGTTTTATGTGCCATTTTCTTTGCGGAAAATTTATCAGTGATTCTCCAGGTAGGTTATTTTAAATATACGAAGAAGCGCTTCGGCGAAGGAAGAAGGATTTTCCTGATGTCGCCCCTGCACCATCACTATCAGAAAAAGGGCTATCACGAAAGCAAGATCGTAACCCGTTTCTGGATTGTTGGAATATTATTGGCCATTCTATCCATCGTTACCTTAAAATTGAGATAATGAAACGACTGGTAATTCTTGGCGGAGGTGAGAGTGGCGTTGGTACGGCAATTCTCGGAAAGAAAAAAGGATACGATGTTTTTGTGTCTGATTTTGGAAAGATAAAGGAAAATTACAAAGAAGTTCTTACGATCAATAGGATTGCCTGGGAAGAGGAACAGCATACGGAAAAATTGATCCTGAATGCAGATGTGGTGATGAAAAGCCCGGGAATTCCAGAAAAAGCACCAATAGTAAAAAAGCTCGTTGAAAAGAAAATCCCCGTGATTTCCGAAATTGAATTTGCAGCACCATTGACGGATGCAACGATAATAGGAATAACGGGAAGTAATGGAAAAACTACCACGACAATGTTGACCTATCATTTGCTGAAGTCAGGAGGAATGAATGTTGGCCTGGGAGGAAACATAGGAAAGAGTTTTGCATGGCAGGTTGCCGAAGACAAGTTTGAAGTTTATGTCTTGGAATTAAGCAGTTTTCAATTGGATGGAAGCTATACGTTCAACCCACATATTGCAGTGATAACAAACATAAGTCCGGACCATTTGGATCGATATGAATACAAATATGAAAATTATATCAATTCGAAATTCAGGATTACGATGAATCAGGCGAAGGAAGATTTTCTGATATATGACGATGATGACGAGGCCATTTCAGGATGGTTTCAAAAAAACAAGACAAAGGCACAAAAAATACCCTTTTCAATAACAAAACCACTTGAAGAAGGGGCATCAATAAAAGACAAGACAATGAAAATAAACATCAAAGACGAAGAATTTACAATGGACACGACACATCTGGCACTGGAAGGCAAGCACAATATGAAAAATGCAATGGCGGCGGCTTCCGTGGCACAATTGATGAAAATCAGAAAGCAGACCATCAGGGAAAGCCTGTCGAATTTTCAAGGTGTGGAACATCGTCTGGAAAAGGTGTTGAAAATTCAGAACGTACAATACATAAACGATTCCAAGGCTACGAATGTTAATGCCACTTTCTTTGCTTTGGACAGCATGACGGTTCCAACGATTTGGATCGTAGGTGGTGTTGACAAGGGAAATGATTATGCGGAATTGATGTCTTTGGTTCGTGAAAAAGTAAAAGCTATTGTCTGTCTTGGTGTGGATAACAGAAAAATAATCGATGCCTTCGGAAATGTAGTGGATGTGATGGTCGAAGTTTCAAACATGTCAGATGCCGTGAGAACCTCCCAAAGGTTGGCAGAAAAAGGAGATGCGGTACTGTTGTCTCCAGCTTGTGCAAGTTTTGATTTGTTTGAGAACTATGAAGACAGGGGGAAGCAATTCAAGCAGGCGGTACAGAATTTATAATCAGGTTGAAGGTTTTTGGTCTTGGATGCCAGTTTTCCAAAACCTGTAAAACCAAAACGACAAACATAAACTATGAAAGGATTAATAAACAGTTTAAGAGGAGATAAGGGGATCTGGTCATTCGTGGCCCTGCTTGCCTTGTTTTCCTTCATGCCTGTTTTTAGTGCAAGTAGTAATCTGGCCTACATGGGCGGAAAAGGAACAGGAAATACCATTGGTTATCTGCTGAAACACGGGATGAGCATCTTGACAGGTTTTTTCATAATCTACCAGATGCATAAAGTTCCGTACCATTATTTCAGGGGGATTTCCCGAATAGCTTTGCCGATTGTATGGCTTTTGCTGGCTTATACATTGTTGAAAGGAACGGTAATAGATGGAGCGAATGCAAGCCGCTGGATAAAAGTGCCTTTCGTGGGAATTACTTTCCAAACGTCAACACTGGCCTCTATCGTATTGATGATTTTTGTCGCAAGATATCTATCTAAAACCAGGGAAACTCCAGTTACATTCCAAAACTCCTTGTGGGAGCTTTGGACACCAGTTGGCGTTACATTGATGTTTATCCTTCCTGCGAATTTCTCAACGGCGGCCCTGATATTTGCGATGGTGCTGTTGTTGGTGTTTATTGGAAAATATCCATTGAAGTATATCGGATTCGTTGTCGGGATGGGAATTGTTTCATTTGCGTTTTTCGTATTGGTTGCAAAAGCTTTTCCGAATGCCTTTCCGAATCGTGTGGATACTTGGATAAGCCGTATAGAGAATTTTACAAGCGACAAGCCAGATGAGGACGATTATCAAATAGAAAAGGCAAAAATTGCAATCGCATCAGGTCAGATATACGGAACCGGCCCGGGGAAAAGTGTGCAGAAGAACTTTTTACCGCAGTCGTCTTCCGATTTCATCTTCGCCATTATCGTGGAAGAATACGGATTGATTGGTGGTTTGGGCGTCTTGACCTTGTATCTGTTGTTGTTCTTCAGGTTTATAGTGGCTGCTCACAAGTCCAATTCGATTTTTGGAAAATTATTGGTCGTTGGATTGGGATTCCCGATTATCTTCCAAGCCCTGATCAATATGGGAGTTGCAGTAGAATTGTTGCCGGTTACGGGACAGCCGTTGCCTTTGATCAGTAGTGGAGGAAGTTCGGTCTGGATGACTTGTATCGCCATCGGAATCATTTTGAGCGTGACCAAGAAGGAAGAAGAAATAGCACAGGAATTGGCTGAAAAAGAGGAAAGGGAAATAGCGCTTCAAAAACTAATCGACAAGCAATTGGAAGAAGATGCTCTTGAATCAGAAGTTAATGGAACACGGCCTGAATTGGCTACGGAAGGAAATTATTCAATAGAGGAAACGGCAAATCCTATGGATGCCGTGAGAAATAAATAAAACGCAGTATCTAAGTAAACTCAGATACTCGGCAATTAAAAAAAGAATGACAAATTTAAAATTCATATTGAGCGGTGGCGGAACAGGTGGGCATATCTATCCTGCAATTGCCATTGCAAATGAATTGAAATTGCGTTTTCCTGATTGCGAGATCCTGTTTGTAGGAGCAAGGGACAAGATGGAGATGCAAAAAGTGCCACAAGCGGGCTATAAAATCAAAGGATTGTGGATTGCGGGAATTCAACGAAGATTGACATTTGATAATTCACTGTTCCCTGTAAAACTATTGGACAGTTTGTTGAAATCAAGGACCATTATCAGTGATTTCAAACCTGATGTGGTGATTGGAACCGGAGGTTTTGCAAGCGGACCGTTATTGAGGGTGGCCGGTTTTGCAGGAATACCAACCGTTCTCCAGGAACAAAATTCTTTTCCTGGAGTTACAAACAAATGGTTAAGCAGGAAGGCCAGCAAGATTTGTGTCGCGTATGAGAATCTGGAACAGTTTTTTCCAAAAAATAAAATTGTATTGACAGGAAATCCGGTCCGTCAGGATTTGATTGACATCAAGAACAAAAGAAAAGAAGCAAGGGAATATTTCAATCTTGCCGAAGATAAAAAGGTATTGCTGGTTCTTGGTGGAAGCCTGGGCGCAAGAAGGGTAAACCAGCTCATAGCAAAAGAATTGGTGAATTTTACTTCTCAGAATGTCCAGGTGATCTGGCAATGCGGGAAATTATATTTTGAAGAATACCAGCGTTACAACGATAATGAAAATGTTCAGGTTGTATCATTTATTGAGAGGATGGATTTGGTTTATGCAGCCGCGGATATCGTGATTTCAAGAGCCGGAGCTTCTTCGGTTTCGGAATTGTGCATCGTCGGGAAGCCGGTTATTTTTATCCCGTCACCAAATGTTGCAGAAGACCACCAAACGAAAAATGCCAAGGCAATCGTGGACAAGGATGGTGCCCTGATGGTCAAGGAAGGAGAATTGGACACGCAATTCACGGCAACATTCAATAATCTGCTGAATGATGAGGAGCTGCAAAAAAGCTTGTCAGGAAACATAGAAAAGCTGGCAAAAGTAAATGCCACGAAAGATATCGTGGACGAAATAGTAAAATTGATAAAAAAATAATAACAATAGCAACGACAATTTCAAAAATCGATATTTGGGAAATTTGAAATTGCAATTGAAATTTGAAATTGAAAAATGGATTCAAATCAGATACATAACGTTTATTTTATCGGCATCGGAGGAATCGGAATGAGTGCCCTGGCACGTTATTTCAAGACCATCGGTAAAAATGTATCAGGCTACGATAAAACTCCTACAACACTGACGGACGAATTGATCGAAAGCGGAATTGACATTCATTTTGAAGACAGGATCGATTTGATTCCGAAGGATTTTTATATAGAAAATACATTGGTTGTCATCACGCCAGCGGTTCCGAAAACGCATTCAGAATGGAACTATTTTCTCGAAAGGGAATTTCAGATCAAGAAAAGGGCGGAAGTCTTGGGAATAATTACCAAGGATACTTTTTGTTTTGCAGTTGCCGGGACACACGGAAAAACTACAACCTCAAGTATTTTGGGGCATATCTTGTACCAAAGCGGTGCCGACGTAACATCATTCCTTGGCGGGATCGTGGAAAATTATAATTCAAATCTGATTGGAAACGGAAAAACCGTAACGGTTGTCGAGGCCGATGAATTCGACCGTTCGTTCTTGCATCTGCATCCAAATATTGCCTGCATTACGTCAATGGATGCAGACCATTTGGATATCTATGGCGACAGCGCTTCCATCGAAGCTTCGTTTGTTGAATTTGCCGACAAGGTTGAAGATAAATCTAACTTGTTTATTGCAAAAGGCCTGCCTTTGAAAGGGATCGCCGTTGCCGTAAATGAATCAGCCGATTATAAGGCATTCAATGTAAGGATAGAAAACGGTCAATATGTTTTTGATGTCGAAACGCCATCGGAAACGATTAAAGATATACGATTCGGATTGCCAGGGAAACACAATCTGACAAATGCCTTGATGGCTTTGGCCATGGCAAAAACCTATGGGACATCGAACGAAGCAATTAGTTCGGCCCTGGGTTCTTTCAAAGGGATCAAGAGAAGATTTTCGTATCAGATAAAAACGGACAAGTTGGTTTATATCGATGATTATGCCCATCACCCGACAGAAATAAATGCGGTACATCAGGCGGTTTCTGAGTTGTATCCGAATGAAAAAGTACTGGCGGTTTTTCAACCCCATCTGTTCAGCAGGACAAAGGATTTTATTGATGATTTCGCAAAAAGTCTTTCTGCTTTTGAAGAGGTGATCTTGTTGGATATTTATCCGGCGAGGGAACTTCCGGTTGAAGGCGTGAATTCTGAATGGCTATTGGGAAAAATGACCAATTCCAACAAGAAATTGGTTTTAAAAGAAAATTTAATCAGTACGATTTTAAACAGTGACGCAAAGGTCATTGTGACGATCGGGGCAGGAGATATTGGCGAGTTGGTGAAACCGATTAAAGAAGCGTTGAATGAAAAAGCTTAACTGGAGAAATATTTGGACGAATGTACGGTTGTTGCTGATGTTTGCAGTGATCGTGTTCTTGTATTCTTTTACTTCGAAGCGGAATGAAGACCGAAAAATCAAGAAACCCATAGTGGAATTTCTTGAAGAAGGAAGCCTTTTCTTGACGCACGAAACGGTTAATAAATTGTTAATAGAAAATAATGAAGACCAACAAACTATTGGGAAAGTTAATTTAGATTTGAATAAACTGGAAAAATCCATCAATGAACACGATATGGTTGAGAAATCAGAAGTATTTGTGAGTATCGATGGTGTCCTGAAAGCAGTCGTAAAACAAAAAACCCCAATCGCCAGGATATTTGATGAGGGGGATTCTTTTTATATTGATTCAGAGGGGAATAGAATGCCGTTGTCAGAGATAAATACAGCAAGAGTTCCGTTGGTTTCGGGAGCAATAAAAGAGGCGGACAGTAAGGATTTGTACGAGTTGTTGAAGCTTGTTTACAATGACGATTTTTTGAAGAAAAATATCATTGGCATAGAGGTTTTGCACGGTGGCAGTCTGAAAATGGCGAACAGGAATTTCAATTATGTCATCAATTTTGGAAAAACAAAAAACGTAGAGAAGAAATTCGACAACTATAAGGCGTTTTTTCAAAAGGCAGTCCAAGATAGTACGATTAGTAAATACAAGGAAATAAATCTGAAGTTTACGCAACAGGTAGTGTGCACAAAATAAAATGGTTATGGAAAAAGAAAATATTGCTGTTGGTTTGGACATTGGGACAACAAAGATTGTTGCAATGATTGGCAAGAAAAATGAATATGGGAAATTAGAAATTTTGGGCGTTGGAAAATCCAAAAGTCTTGGTGTGGCCAGGGGTGTTGTGAACAATATTACCCAGACCATCCAATCGATCCAACAAGCAATTACAGAAGCGGAAGCAAACTCAGGTTACAGGATCAAAGATGTTGTGGTGGGGATTGCAGGACAGCACATCCGTAGCATCCAGCACAGCGATTACATCAGCAGGAACAATCCTGAAGAGGTAATTGGAGATAAAGATATTGATTTGTTGATCAATCAGGTACATAAATTGGCAATGCTTCCGGGTGAGGAAATCATCCACGTCTTGCCACAGGAGTTTAAAATCGATGGACAATCTGAAATCAAGGAACCGATCGGAATGTATGGTGGTAGATTGGAATCCAGTTTTCACGTGGTTGTGGGCCAGGCTTCTTCCATCAGAAATGTGGGAAGATGCATCCAGAGTTCAGGAATTGAATTGTCAGGATTGACGTTGGAGCCTTTGGCTTCGGCAGATGCGGTTTTAAGCCAGGAAGAAAAAGAAGCAGGTGTTGCCCTGATTGACATCGGTGGCGGAACGACAGATTTGGCCATTTTCAAAGATGGAATCATTCGCCACACGGCAGTAATTCCTTTCGGTGGAAATGTAATTACGGAAGACATCAAGGAAGGATGTTCCATCATCGAAAAGCAAGCCGAATTATTGAAAGTAAAATTTGGTTCAGCCTGGCCAGGTGAAAATAAAGACAACGAGATTGTTTCTATTCCAGGCCTGAGAGGAAGGGAGCCAAAAGAGATTTCATTGAAAAATTTGTCCAAAATTATCCACGCCCGCGTGGTGGAAATCATCGAGCAGGTTTTTGCCGAAATCAAAGCATACGGTCACGAAGACCCAAGAAAAAAATTGATCGCAGGAATCGTATTGACGGGTGGTGGAGCTCAATTGCAGCACATCAAGCAGTTGGTAGAATACATCACGGGAATGGATACGAGGATTGGTTATCCGAACGAGCATTTGGCGGGTAATTCAAGCGAGGAAATTTCAAGCCCGTTATATGCGACAGCAGTTGGTTTGGTTATGAATTCTATCCAGAACAATACAAAAAGTGCCGTTGCGATTGAAGTTGAAAAAGAAGTGAAGGTGGTATACAGGCAACCGGAGCCTCAAGTGCAAGTTCAGCAATATGAAGAGGAAGTGCAGGTGCAGGAGCAAGAAAGACCGGTCGCAAAAGCAAAAGAGGCCGAATCTACAGAAACAAAAATCAGGAAATCATTTTTTGACAAGTATGTAGACAAGATCAGGGACTTTCTGGACAATGCGGAATAGATTTTAGATTGAAAGAAAAAGAATAAAAATTAGCTATAAAAAGAAAACAAACAAAAAATTAAATACCAGATTATATGACAAGCAACTCAGATTTTGGAAGTATTTCATTTGATTTACCAAAGAACCAATCAAATGTTATTAAAGTTATCGGTGTAGGTGGAGGTGGTAGCAATGCCATCAACCATATGTTCCAGCAAGGTATCAAAGGGGTGGATTTCATCGTTTGCAATACCGATTCCCAGGCATTGCAAAACAGTTCTGTTCCTAACAAGATCCAGTTGGGTGTAAACCTTACGGAAGGTCTAGGAGCTGGAGCAAACCCTGAAGTTGGACAACAATCAGCAATAGAAAGTATTGCCGACATTGAAAAAATGCTTGACAGCAATACCAAGATGGTCTTCATTACCGCAGGTATGGGTGGTGGAACCGGAACCGGAGCTGCTCCTGTAATTGCTCAATTGGCAAAAGAAAGAGATATACTGACAGTTGGTATCGTGACAATTCCTTTCCAATTCGAAGGGAAAGTACGTCAGGACCAGGCACTCTTGGGAGTGGAAAGATTGAGAAAGCAGGTAGATTCACTTATCGTTATCAACAATAACAAGCTAAGGGAAGTTTACGGAAATCTTGGATTCAAGGCTGGTTTCTCGAAAGCGGACGAAGTCTTGGCAACTGCATCTCGCGGTATTGCCGAAGTAATCACGCACCACTATACCCAAAATATCGATTTAAAAGATGCCAAGACCGTATTGTCAAACAGCGGGACTGCCATTATGGGGTCTGCCATTTCAAGTGGTGAGAATAGGGCAAAAGAAGCGATTATTTCTGCTCTGGATTCTCCCTTATTGAACGACAACAAAATCACTGGAGCCAAAAACGTATTGTTGCTTATCGTTTCTGGAACCAACGAAATCACCATCGACGAAATCGGAGAAATCAACGATCACATCCAGGTTGAGGCAGGCCATAACGCCAATATCATCATGGGAGTTGGTGAAGATGAATCTTTGGGAGATTCAGTTGCCGTTACCATTATTGCTACAGGTTTCAATGTTGAACAACAAAATGAAATAGTAAATACGGAGCCAAAAAAGATTATCCATTCTTTGGAAGATGAGCAAAAATTGACACACAATTTGTCTCAAAAAGTGATTGAGTCATTCGACTTTTCAGCACCAATTCCATCAGCAAAGAATGATGAAAAAATCGTTCACGATTTGATGGAAGAAGAACCAATTTTCGAACAGCCTTTGGTTGTGGAAGCAGTAAAAGAAGAACCTCTTTTTGACATGCCTTTGTTTACGGAGCCAGTTGCCAAGGAAGAGCCGGCTTTTGAATATAATTTGGTGCCAACAACTGAATTCATCAAGAATCTGGATGTTACTTTCGAAATCGTTTCGCCAGCAACGGCTGTAAAAACGCCTTCGGTTGATGATTTCTATTTCACTTCTCCGGAAGTAAAGGAAATCGAAGTTCGTGAGCCGCAATTCGTTGTCCGTGAAGAAGAGCAGATTACTTTTTCTTTCGATTTGCCAATCAGCAAGGTTGAAAAAACGAACGAGGACAGGATGCTTTTCGAATTGACGAACGAAACACGTGATATCAAAGTAAACCAACCTGTTCAAGTGGTTCCAATGACGGAATTGAACGAGAATGGTGTAATCCGTTATTCGCTGGAAGAATATATGGAAGTTGAAAACAGCCTTCTTGATTCAAAACCGGTTGCAAAAGCAGCAGAACCTGAAAGCGAAGAGTTGAAAATCACGATGAAAGTAAACACGCCTTCTGATTTTGGAAACAATTATGAGGCGATCTCTCCGACAGAAATGTCTTTGGAGGAAGCTTCAAGGCTGAGAGCCGACGAAAGAAGAAGAAAGTTGAAAGAATTCAATTATAAATTCCACAACAATCCGTCAAGAGTAGACGAATTCGAGAAAGAGCCGGCCTACAAGCGTCTTGGAATCGATATCTCAAGTACTCCTGCAAACAATAATAAATCCCGAACTTCATTGGGAATGGACAGTAACGACGACATCCAGTTGCGTTCCAACAATTCCTTCCTTCACGACAACGTGGATTAATTAACTCAAACCAAACTCTAATAGCCCGAAAATTCAATATGATTTTCGGGTTATTTTTTTTATCTTCGCATCCGGTTTGCATAGAATGATCAGGAATGGCACGCTCGGGCATTGTTTGATCCATTTTCCCGCTTTCATTCCAAATCTTTTTGTTTTTAAAGAAAAAACAAAAAGGATTTTCCCTTAAATCGGGGCTGGTGGGCAAATCATTTAAAGTAAATAGAAAAAAAGCTTTCAAGAAATTAAAAAACAAAATACAATGAGTCTTTCAGTAAGAATAATGGATGAAATCAAGAATGCAATGCGTGCCAAAGACACCGTTGCATTGGAATCTTTAAGATCTGTAAAATCCGAGTTGCTTTTGGCACAAACGGCATCAGGTTCGAAAGAAGAGATCAGTGAAGATGAGGAAATAAAAATCTTACAACGTCTTGTGAAAACAAGAAAGGAAAGCGCAAGAATCTTTACAGAGCAAAATCGTTTGGATTTGGCAGAACCAGAATTGGCACAGGTTGCAGTAATCGAAAAATTCCTTCCTGCACAACTTTCTGAAGCAGAAGTAGAAGCGGTTATCGCTAAAATCATCGCAGAAACAGGGGCTTCAGGAATTGCATCGATGGGGAAAGTAATGGGACTTGCTTCAGCACAATTAGGCGGAACTGCTGAAGGGAAAACAATTTCTACAATTGTAAAAAAATTATTATCGTAATTTTGATTTCTGCAATCTAAAATCTGCATTCTTCAATCTTATTTCAAAAAGGCTGCGTAGTTCAACTGGATAGAATATCAGATTTCGGCTCTGAGGGTTGGGGGTTCGAATCCCTTCGCGGTCACATTTTTAATCCCAAGATTATCTTGGGATTTTTTATTTTAACCCTTTTCAATAAAAACAAATGGGAGAAATAATACTCTTTTCGATATTGGTGTCTGTTTTCGGATATCCTTTGTTTGTTGTCTTTGAAAAAGCATATGCACTGTTTTTTCACAAGCCACTGTATGTTCATTTTTACCTGTCTCCAAAAAAAGTGAGCCTCCAACAGCTTGAAATGTTGGCAAGGATGGATTTCTACAAGAAACTTTCCCCTGATCGGAAGCACTATTTCGAGCATCGGGTTGCTGTTTTTATCAACAACTATCAATTCTATGGAAATGGTGATTTTGAAGTAACCGATGAGATGAAAATTGCCATAGCTTCATCGGCAATCATGCTGACTTTTGGAATGCGATTTTATTTGTTTACGAATTTCGATAGGATCATCATCTACCCTGATTCCTATCATTCCACGATTACGGATGTCCACCATAATGGCGAATTTAATCCCAAAGCAAGGGTGATTGTTTTCTCATGGAAGCACTTCCAGGAAGGAATTGCAATAGGGGACAACAATCTTAATCTTGGCTTGCACGAATTTACACACGCATTGCATTTTCAAAGCAAGAAGGTATCCAATATCTCATTGCTCCTTTTTGCGGACATGCACCAGAAGATAATTGCTGACATACAAAATCCCAGAAATAATAAAATGCTTGTGGAATCCGGCTATTTCAGGGATTATGCTTTTACCAATAATTATGAATTCATAGCGGTACTGCTGGAGCATTTTTTTGAAACTCCCCTGGAATTCAAGAGCCAGTTTCCTGAATTGTATACCAAGGTCAGAAAGATGATTAATTTCGACGAAAGTCTCTTGTATCAGGATCATCTTCATTTGTAAATTTTTCTTACCTTTCCTATAAAAAGTTATGCAGTTTGGAAAAGTAGAAAACCCGGGTGAAGTTGATTTCAAGCTTCCAAAAGATGCTCCGGAAACCAAGAAAATATTAGAAGCAAATAAAGACAGAGGCAAAGATTTTGAAGTGTACGTTGGTTGTGCCAAATGGAACCGGACAGATTTGAAAGGTTTTTATCCAAGAGGTACAAAAGATGAATTGGCCTATTATTCCACCCAATTCAATTCCATTGAGCTGAATGCCACTTTTTATGGAATGCCTTCTTGGCAACAGGTAGAAACCTGGAAAAATAAGACTCCCGATAATTTCAAGTTTTTTCCAAAACTGACGAATACGATCAGTCATTTCAAGCGTTTGATTGATGTCAAGGAAGTAGTTGATGATTTTTGCAATGCCATCAGCAATTTTGATGGAAAGCTCGGAATGGCTTTCTTGCAACTTCACGATAATTTCAAGCCAAAGGATTTTGACAGGCTCAAAAAAGTAGTTGAAGATTTTCCTAAAGGTGTGCCGCTTGGAATAGAAGTACGAAACAATGAATGGTTTGACAATGCGGAAGTTCAAGATAAATTTTGCCAGTTGCTTGAACAGCATGATGTGGCAAATATAATTGTTGATACGGCTGGAAGACGCGACATGCTTCACATGAGGCTTACAAATCCGGTGGCTTTTATCAGATATGTTGGTGCCAATCATCCGTCGGATGTGACGAGGCTTGAAGAGTGGATTCCGAGAATTGAAAAGTGGAAAAAGGAAGGCTTGCAGAAATTATATTTCTTCGTGCATCAAAATACGGAACTTGAATCGCCGTTGCTGGCCAAGGATTTTATTGAAAAGCTGAACGATGCCTTGAAATTAAATGTGCCGGTCCCATCCAAGCAACCGGCACAAAATAATCTATTCGATATTGATTAGGCGTTTAATAATTTCTTCAAGTCAATAATGGTCTGGGTTGGATTTTCAGCCTTGAAAACAAAATTTCCAGCAACTAGAACATCAGCTCCGGCTTCAGCCAATTGAACCGCATTCTTGCTTGTCACGCCACCGTCAATCTCTATCAAGGTCGAGGCACCATTCCTGGTAATGATTTCTTTCAATTGCTTTACTTTCTTGTAAGTGTTCTCAATAAAGGATTGTCCTCCAAAACCTGGATTTACGCTCATGATACAAACCAGGTCGATATCGTTGATGACATCTTCCAATAGGCTTACATTGGTATGGGGATTGATTGCTACTCCGGCTTTCATTCCTTCTGCCTTGATGGCTTGTAGCGTCCTGTGAAGGTGGGTGCAGGCTTCCAGGTGGACCGTCAGGTTATTGGCTCCCAGATCAGCAAAAGTCTTGATGTAGCGGTCCGGATCAACAATCATCAAATGCACGTCGATTGTTTTCTTGGCATGTCTTGAAATAGCTTCCAAAACAGGCATTCCAAAGGAAATATTCGGAACAAAAACACCGTCCATGATGTCAATATGAAACCAATCGGCTTCGCTGTTGTTGATCATTTCGATGTCGCGTTGCAGGTTTGCAAAATCTGCGGCAAGCACTGATGGTGCTATTAAAGTATTCTTCATTGTGTTGTGTTGTTTTTGCAAAGGTACTTTTTAACCACAAAGTTCGCAAGGTTTTATGAAAAGTTCACAAGCAGGCAAGGATTAAAAACAAAAAACTCCGGTAATCAGCCGGAGTTTCAATCATCAATCAAAAAACGAACAGTTAATCAGACTGTTGTTACTTTTAATATTGTTGGGTAATCAGTGTAATAATTGGATGTGCAAAATACAAATAAATTTGATAACACAAAAATTAGTTTCAATTAGTGTGCCAATTATCCCAGGTATGTTTTTAAAATCTTGCTTCTGGAAGTGTGTTTCAATCTGCGGATCGCTTTTTCCTTGATCTGGCGAACACGTTCCCTTGTCAAATCAAAAGTTTCTCCGATTTCTTCCAAGGTCATTGGATGTTGGTCGCCCAATCCGAAATAAAGACGTACTACGTCTGCTTCACGAGGTGTCAAAGTCTCCAATGAACGCTCGATTTCGGTACGCAAGGATTCGTGGATCAATTCCCTGTCAGGGTTTGGAGATTCTCCCGAACGCAAAACGTCATAAAGGTTCGAATCTTCTCCTTCTACAAGAGGCGCATCCATTGAAAGGTGACGTCCAGAGTTTTTCATGGACTCTTTTACGTCGTTTACCGTCATATCCAGTTCTTTTGCGATTTCCTCGGCAGAAGGTGGTCTTTCATTAGATTGCTCCAACAAGGCATACATCTTGTTGATCTTGTTGATGGAACCAATCTTGTTCAAAGGCAGACGAACAATACGAGATTGTTCGGCCAAGGCTTGAAGGATCGATTGACGGATCCACCAAACGGCATAAGAGATGAATTTAAAACCACGTGTTTCATCGAAACGTTGAGCGGCTTTGATAAGACCTAAATTTCCTTCGTTAATTAAATCAGGAAGTGTCAGACCTTGATTTTGATATTGTTTTGCAACCGAAACCACGAAACGTAAATTGGCTTTCGTCAATTTCTCTAATGCTCTCTGGTCTCCGGCTTTAATTTTCTGTGCTAATTCTACCTCTTCATCGGCTGTGATAAGGTCAACTTTTCCGATTTCCTGAAGGTATTTGTCTAAGGAAGCAGTTTCACGGTTGGTTACCTGCTTGGTTATTTTAAGTTGTCTCATTGTAGATTCGTACGATTTTATAAGTGTACAAGTAGTTATACGTTAGGAGTTGCAAAAAAGTTACAACGAATAGAATTATTTTTTTATTTTTCTTAATTGTTTCGTTTATTTAGTATATTTCCAAAAAATAAATTTGATGAAAACAGGTATATTTTCTGTCTTTTTTTTGATGGTTTTGTGTGCTCCGGCATTGGCCCAGAAGAATATAGATCCGACCCCGAAAGATATTCAAGATGCAAAAAATCTGAGAGAGAAATATCCCAAGAACGATGTCGCCATTCTAGAAAGCCGTGAAGTAATTTCTTTTGGCTTGAACAAAAGCGATTCAAAAGTTACGGTCAACAGCCAAATAAACGAAGTACTATTGAATATCAACCACAGGGCCGATATCCGTAAATATGAGTTTTACGACAATGAGTCGGAAATCGAAACGTTCAGTTTGAAGTATCGAAATGATAGATCGGCCGCTTTTCCAATAAAGGATGAGATGTACAAGGACAAGGATTTGTTTTACATGGATGCCCGTGTAAAATATATGACGATCGATTTTCCCGTTCAAGGATATTCCTATAATTATGAAGTAAGGAAGAAGTACAAGGACGTGAAATATTTTACCTCCCTTTATTTCAATGATGAATTTCCGGTGATCAAGAAGGAATTTTCAATTACTGTTCCCGATTGGCTGACGGTGGAATTAAAAGAATTCAATTTTGAAGGCTGCACCATTAAAAAATCTAAAACGGTTGATTCCGCAAACAAGTCCACCGTATATAAATATGAAATGGAAAATGTTCCAGCGTATTTCGATGAAGAAAATGCTCCTGGAAAGAGCTACCTGTATCCTCATATTTTGGTGATTGCCAAATCGTTCAAGAATAAGGAGAACGAGGTAACGCTTTTCAATTCTACTGCCGATTTGTATAAATGGTACAGTTCCTTGGTCGGACTAATGAAAGATGATACCAATGTGCTGAAGGATAAAGTTGCCGAGTTGACGGCTGGAGCGAAAACTGATGAGGAGAAGATAAAGAACATTTATTACTGGGTCCAGGACAATATACGGTACATCGCTTTTGAGGATGGAATTGCGGGTTTCAAGCCGGATGAATCCAATAATGTATTCAACAAGCGTTATGGCGATTGCAAGGGAATGGGAAATCTAATCAAGCAGATGCTCACCATTGCCGGTTTTGATGCGCGTCTGACCTGGATCGGGACAAAACATATCGCTTATGATTATACTACTCCTTCTCTCGCAGTGGATAATCACATGATCTGTACGCTCTTCTACAAAGGGAAAAAGTATTTCCTGGATGGTACCGAAAAGTTTAATTCTTTTGGAGAATATGCCGAGCGGATCCAGAACAAGGAAGTAATGATTGAAAATGGCGACCAGTTCCTTATCGAAAAAGTGCCAAGTGTTGCGAGTGAATTCAACAAGGAAATCTTCAAGGCCAATCTGAAAATCATCGACGGCAAACTTCAAGGCACTTGTTCCAGAAGCTTTTCGGGTGAAAGACGCTCACAACTTTTGAACATTATCAATTCGCTCAAAAGCGACAAGAAAGATGAAGCACTGGAAAGGTATTTGTCCAAAAGCGACAAGAACATAAAGGTCCATGACATCAAGAATTCAGATCTGAAAAACAGGGACCAGAAGCTGACAATGGATTATCAAATTGCAGTTGAAAACAGGGTGTCGGATTTTGATGATGACATTTATGTGGATTTGGAATACATGAACGAATACAAGAACTTTGAGCTGAAAGACCGGAAGACAGATTACGAGTTCGATTTCAAGACCAATTACGAATCGAATGTCTCGTTGGCAATCCCGGCAGGTTACAAGGTTACCAAGATTCCTGAAAACGTGACGATCAATGAAAATAATTTTGCTGCAGAGGTAAAATTCAGTCAATCGGACAATGAAATTTCCTGTAAGAAATCGTTCATTTTTAAAAACGGCGTCATCAAGGCAAATGAAGTTGACAAGTGGAATTCATTCGTGAAAAACCTACAGTCAACCTATAATCAGCAAATTATCCTATCAAAACAATAAACAAAACGAATGAAAAAAAAACTACTTGGTTTCCTGCTCCTATTATTGTGCTCTTCATCCTTTGCCCAGAACAAGGCTGAAATAAAAGAATTTTTCTGGGGAAAATCAGATGCCTTTAAAAATGCGACGGCGGTGCCTGACAAGTGGAAAGGCGAATCTGCCGTGATCATCTATAAAAATGATTATTACAATTTCCATAAATTCGGAAAAAGTGTAACCTATACTTCAGCCGTAAGAAAAAGGATCAAATTATTGGATGCCGCTGCCGTCCAGGAGTTTTCAGAATTTTCTTTTAATGAAAGGTTTTACACCAACAAAGGTTTTTCCCTCAAGAAAGGAACCACTACGATGGGTGTGAAAATTGTAAAATCGAGTGGAAGCGAAATTGAAATTGATGTAGAAAAGGAAGCCAAGACCATAGATAACGAAAAGAAGCTTGCCATTGCCAATCTGGAAATTGGCGATATTATTGATTTCTATTATTATACGGTAGAGCCTTTCAGGTCATTTTTTGAAGTAGGCTTTGATCCGGTCGAGACCACGCTCGGGGATATTTATCCAACGATGGAAATGAAGGTGCAGTTTGAAACGGAGAATGATTTCTTCATCAACTTCAATACCTACAATGGAGCTCCGGAACTCAAGGAAACGTTCAACAAGGGAGGAGAAAGAAAGTATGAGCTTGTTGCGAAGGATATCGAAAAAGATGAATTCCCAAGATGGTTTTATCCGGCCGTGGAATTGCCTTTCTATAAATTCCAGGTCTATTTTGCGAGATCATCACGCTTTGAAGCCGGAGCGGAAGCCTTCCTTTCTGAAAAAGAAAGCATCATCAAGAAGACCGTTACAAAAGATGATGTCTTTAAATATTACAACGACAAATTCAGGCCTTTTGGTGACATCAGCCAGATCAATTCCTTTATAAAATCGAAATCATTCAAGAGCGATGAGGAGAAAGTAAGGGAAGTCTATTATTATACCAGGCACATCTATTTCACAAGGTATTTTGAGGCTTTTATCGCAAATGAAACCAACATATTTTATCCTTTCGGATATTATTCAAACCCAGTCTTCATTAAAAATGAGGAGCAGTTCATCAATCACTTCATGGGTTTCTTGAAGAAAAACGAGATCAATTATGACATCATCATTGGTACGGCGCGATATAACGGGCCCATCAAGGATTTGTTGATTGAAAAGAATGTGACATTATTGCTTAAGGTAAATACGGCAACACCGATTTATCTGGAGTTCTTTACACCATTTTCAAGTGCCGACCAATTCAACTACAATCTGGAAAATACCGAAGCCTATTCTCTTCAGGTCTCAAAAGGAAAAAGAGTAGTGGATGCGGAAAATGTCACGCTGCCCAAGACTACGTCGGCAGATAATGTTTCCAAAAGGGTTTCAAATATTTCATTGGAAGCCAATCTGTCTGATCTAAAGATAAGCAGGGTTTCGTCATTCTTTGGACATTTCAAGGAGTATGAACAAGCGGATAAATTGGAGTTCTATGATTTTGTAAATGAAGATTACAAGAAATACGAAACGGAATCCTTGCTGGATCTGGTGAAAAACAAAAAGAAGCAGGAACAATACAGGAAGGAATTCACGGCATTGATTGCAAAACTGAAAGACAAGAAAAAAGAAGAATTGAAAAAATCGGTTTCCCAGGAATTTGGTTTTGAAATTGACGAAGTTGCCTATGAAGTCCAGAATACGGGACGCTTTGGAAGCAACCAGCCATTTGTTTACAAGGATGATTTTTCAATCAAGAACAATCTTGTCAAGAAAGCAGGGGAAAACTACATCGTTGAAATCGGCAAGATCTTGACGGACCAGATTGAAATCGACAAGAAGGAAAAGGAACGTGACAACAACGTCTATATGAGTTTTCCGAGATCGTTTGACAATGAAATTATTTTTGAAATTCCAGCTGGCTACACGGTTACCGGTATCGAGAAGTTAAACAAGAAAGTGGAAAATGAAACCGGAAAGTTTACCAGCACGGCTTCAATAAAAGGAAATCAATTGACAATCAGGACCATCAAGGAATATAAGAATTATTTTGAACCCAATGCAAATTGGGGAAAGATGGTAGCGTTCCTTGAAGCGGCCTATCAATTCACCCAGGAAAAAATCTTATTGAAGAAAAACTGATACTTTTGCATCAATAAGAATCAAAACATCAAATCAACTTGATTATTAAGCCTTTCGGTATAATAATCTATTTTTCGAACGGCCCTGTTGAAGAACAAGTTCTGCTCTTTTATGCCTGATTGGTTCAGTGCCTTCGAATTGTTGATTTGCTGTTTGAAAAACTGATGCACATTTTTGCAGGCACTTTCATTGTCCGTGATGAAATAACCCAATAGCGTATAAGGTACGAACATCGTCAGCCTTTCTTCGGTTTCAATAAGCATATTGTTGTTGAGCAGTATCAGCTCGTTGTAGTAGATGGAAAAATTTCCATCAGGTTTGTTGCATTTATCCTGGATCAGATTGATGATCCTTTTCAAATCCTTGCAAAGGGCATTTGCACTTTTCAGGTCGAGCATTCCCGCTTCGTAGAAGTATAGGATCTGCTGCAGGCTGCTGTTGATCGTAGTATCGTTCCAAACTTCTTTTACGCTTACGGTTTCATAGATGTGCTTGAGTTTCTGCATGTGTTCCAAAAAGGACTCATCGATTACAAAATTCTCAAAGCTGACTTTCTTCTGATTCGGATTCAACAGATTCAACCATACATAGGCCTTGAATTTGGAGAGGATCGTACTGTCCATGAAATAAAACAGCGGAATATCCTTGGCAGAATAGAAAAGTACTGCCTTGGGATTCTTCGTCAGCAAATCAATCTGCTCGGCCGATTTCTTGAAATACTGCAACATATCCTTCAAGGTTTCGATCTCAATGGTTTTCTCCACGATTATTTTTTCTTCCCTTAAAAACAGATGATCCAGCGAAATATTAAAATGATTCGCCAGCTGGATGGTTTCATCAATGGAAAACTTGCTCTTTTCCGAAATCCTCCTGTGCGAGGCATCATAGCTGATATTCAAGACAGAAGCAATCTCATCAATTATTGAGACCGACTTTGGAATTTGTTTTCTAATTGCCTTTAGAAGCAGTTCTTGATAGTTCATAATTTGCGATAATCACAAATATAGGAATTTATATTATTGATTTACGCAATTCTATGTGTGATAATCGCAATAGGTTTGTCTTGTAATTTTAAATAAAATAACAATGAAGACAATAATCAGATTAGCGGTATTGATGATCCTCTTTACTTCCTGTGCTTCTAGGAATGTTTTTCAAAAAAAAGAAATGACCATCAATAATGGGTTGAATTTAACGCTTGACACTAGCGCGGGAAATTCAGATTTTCTCAGTCTTTTTGGAATTTATGAAAAGGCAGAAGTGGTGCACGTAAAGTTTGATGCTTCAGGAGATTTCAGGGTGGAGTATAAAAGCAATTACTTGGGCAGGAATGGGTTCAGGGCTTTCGATGGGAAATTCAAAAAGAATTATTACGAAATCTATCTGGCCAAAAAGAATGTCTTTTTGCCACCTGTCTATTGCAATACCAACATCGATAGGATCAGGCTGACTGTTCTGAACGATTCTACTCTTGTGGTGGATAAATACATCAACCGCAGCGGTATGGTGCTTCTTTTTGCCGCCGGTACAGATTACAGGGTGCAATATTCTTATCACAAATCAAAATCTTAAATCATGAAAACGAAATTCTTATTCCTTCTAGGTATTGTGTCGGGTGCTATATATGCCCAGGACACTATTCAAGCTCAGCTGGTTGAACCAGTAGCAACACACGCACAGATTTTTGCAATTTCCCCCGTCTCTAAAAAAATCGACAAGGTCAACGGATTGGCTTTCGGACTCGGACATATGGCCAACAAGAGAATCGCCAATCAAACCATCAACGGACTGAATCTTGAAGCAAATCCCGCTCCCGCTGCCGGTGCATTGATGGCGTTTATGGCAATAATGTATTTGCCGGAAATCATCGAGAACAACAAGACGCCGGACAGTATCAAGAAAACCGAGGAGTATTTCAAGATCAAGAATCTTACCCATACGCCACACTTACGAATCAATGGCGTGAATCTTAGTACGGGCTGTTTCTTTACAACCACAAGTATGAACGGTTTGAATATTTCGCTGGGCAATAAATTCAATGATTTCAACGGGCTTTCCTTGGCGCCTTTGGGTACCATCGCCGACAAGCAAAATGGTATTTCGATTGGGATTTGCAACGCCAACAACCGATTGATTGGTTCAACGATTGGCATCTACAACCAGTCCTACGATTTAAAAGGAGTGCACATTGGTGTCTTCAACCAAACCCGCAACAACCATGGCATTCAGATCGGGGTTTTTAATAAATCGAATTCCAAGGGATTGCAACTTGGGGTTTGGAATGTCAACAACAAAAGGTCGATGCCTTTTATAAATTGGTAAAAGATGAAAGAATTATTCCTAGTTCTAAGTTGCGTGCTGTTTTATACGTCCAAAGCGCAAACCAAGTCCGATTCTTTAAACGAAGAATACGAAAGAATTTATGTCGAAGCCGGATTTATAAAGCCTCTAGGTAACTTGTCGAATAAATTCGAAATGTCGCCGTCCTTTGGATTCTGGTTCAGGACAAAAATGTTCCGGGAGGATTATGTTGATTTTGGTTTTAATTTTTTCATACCCAAGAATCCTGTTCATACTGATTTCAAATACAGGGATTCTATTGCAAAATATAAGTCGGATCATTTTGGGTTAAACATCGGAACCCGTTTTGCAAAAGTGATTCCGCTCTCCCAGAAATCAAAGCATTTTAATACGGAATGGAATTCGGGAATTGGCCTGGCATTGAATTTCTATAGTGCTCCGGATGAATTGGAATTTGGAAAGGGGGAGTACACCAATGAAGTGCTGACCACCTTTTATCTCTCTCAAGGCATCAAGGTGAATTATAAGAACATTGGTTTGCAATTCCATTATCAATGGTCGCCTTATGGATTGTTCAACGAGAGGATTGATGATTTTGGTTCGCAGAGTATCATGTTTGGGATTGTGTACAGGCAGTGACAGACAATAAGATAGCTCTGGTTGAATGTAAAGAAAAACTAATTTCGGTTTATGGATATGTCTTTGCTGACGCTAGGATATCTAAAAGAGTTTTGTGCGGATTTTTTTTTGTTTTAAATTTTTGATTGTAAGTGTGTTATCTGGATTATTGCTAAGGTAAAGATGTTGTGCGAAGTCTATCAAGTTCGCACCTATTCACAAATATCATTTTGAAAAGAAAGATTTATTACATTTACATTACTCTAATGGTAAAGCACTATTGTAGAGCGGTATAAGGGTATAACAACACTTTTAAAAAGATAAAATTATGGCACTGATCAATCCACACGTTAACTTCAACGGCAATGCCGAAGAAGCTTTCAAATTTTACAGATCAGTTTTTGGCGGTGAATTCGCAAAAGTGATGCGTTTCAAAGACCTGTCGAATACTGAGTTTCCTATGGCAGCACACGAAGCTGAAAAAATAATGCATATTGCGTTGCCTATTGGCAAAAACGTCTTGATGGGCAATGATGTTCCCGAATTTATGGGAAAAACAAATGAAAACGAAAACAGGTCGAAAATCTCGATCAGTGCGGCAAGCAAAGAAGAAGCAGACAAGTTTTTCAACGGACTTTCAGCCGGCGGACAAATTGAAATGCCTATTGCAGAGAGCCCCTGGGGTTCCTATTTCGGAATGTTCAGGGACAAATATGGAATTGAATGGATGGTGGATTTTGATCCAAATTATAAAGGAGAGATTTAATATATGTTGGACGAAGTTTCCTTACTCGTACGCGCTACCGCATTTAACAGTATGCTTTTTTATATTTGATTAACCAGAAATGATGAAAAACCTTTTTATACTATTTGTATTTATAGTCCTATTTTGTTCGTGCGAAAAACACAAACAAGAAAACACAAAAAAAGAAATTGAGCAGAAGAAACCAATTGAAAAACAGGAGGGCAGTGTCATAAAAAAACCATCATTTCCTGTTAAAGATTTATTTGGAATATGGACCACTGATCCAGAAGGTCCACACGCGGATTTTGAATTGACTGAAAAATCATTCTATGTGGTAGATTATGACGGCAATGGCGATATGCGTTATGAAATAAATAAGAACGATATGAAAATCTACTATCCAGATGGAGTAAATGGCGGTTTGATAACTAAAGCGAAAAATGATACACTTATTATTTATTGGGCTAGTGGTGAATATGCTACCTACGTTAGATGGACGAAATAAATTACTGGCTAAAAGAAAGATTACACTTTAAAACAAAACCCGTTTCAGATAAATACGATTTTAAAGATCCTATCCTCAACTAAATCTATGTTAAAAGTACACCTGTATTTTAATATTAGTTTGAACTTTGTATAACTGATTAATCTAAAAAATGATCATTATGGAAACACAAATCATAGAATTGGAGAAAAAATATTGGCAGGGAATGGAAAACCACGATTATGAAACGGTAAGAAACCTTACTCGTTTTCCCTGTATAATTGCCGGTAAAACGGGTGTGCGAAGTGTAGATGAAGAGACTTTTAAAAAGATGTTTGAATCAGGTGATGGCGCTAAGATAAAAGTAGTGGACCTATCCAATGTCGAAGCGCAAACACTTGACGATAATAGTGCAGTAATAGCCTATATCATAGAATTGGGAATAATAGACGACAAACAAAAAGCACCAATGAAATGTGCCTGTACTTCTACTTGGATCAAAGAAAACAATAATTGGGTTTGTGCCCTTCATACCGAAGCTGAATTGGCGCAACAAGATTGATGTTCTGGTATTTATCATGACTTAAAAACCCCATCTCAAATCAATAAAAAGAAAAACACTTCAAAAGGGTTTTGCTGAAGTTTAGTGAGTAGGGGGACATTTTATGTCTTCACGCTGGGACGCTCATAAAAATGAACAGCAGAAGCAAAAATGAATATCTTTCACCAACCCAATTATTTGATTTTTATGACCACCTTTCCTTTGGCGCGACCACTTGAAACGTATGATAGGGCTTCGTTCGTTTTCTCAAACGGAAAGACTTTATCCACGACGGGACGAATGGTACCTTTTTCAACCATCTTTCCGATTTCTGACAGCTGTTTTCCATTGGCCAGCATAAACAGGAATGAGTAGTCAACACCGAGTTTGTTGGCCAGGCTCCTGACTTTCCTGCTCAACACAAAAACGGCAGCTTTCATGTACCATGGCAAACCTGTTTCTTTTGCAAAAGTTGGATCAGGCGGACCTGAAATAGAAATGACTTTTCCACCGGGCTTCAAGATGCGCATCGATTTTTCAAGCGTTTTGTCGTCCTGACTGTTCAACACCAGATCGTAATCGCTTAAAAGGGTTTCAAAATCTTGTGTCCTGTAGTCAATCACAACATCAGCACCCAAACTTTTGACCAATTCAAAGTTATTGGCACTTGTTGTCGTTGCTACGTTTGCACCCAGATGTTTTGCCAGCTGGATGGCAATGGTTCCGACACCGCCCGAACCAGCCTGTATAAAAACTTTTTGCCCTTTCTTGAGTTTTGCATTTTCAACAAACGCTTGCCAAACTGTTAAGGCAACCAACGGAATGGACGCTGCTTCTTCCATGGAAATGTTTTTGGGCTTTAGGGCAAGATCATTTTCATTGATGGCAATGTATTCTGCAAAAGCACCTATTTTGAAATCGGCAGGGCGGGCAAACACTTCGTCGCCTACTTTGAACCGGCTGACTTTTGAACCGACTTTTGTTACGACTCCTGCAACATCGTGTCCCAGGACCAATGGAAATTTGTAAGGTAGCAGCAGCTTGAATTCCCCGCTTTTTAGTTTGACATCTAATTGATTGACACTTGCCGAGTGAATTTCTACCAGGACTTCATTTTCTTTTATGATTGGTTCGGGAAAATCAACCATTTGCAAGGTATCTTCTTTGCTGTATCTGTTTATTGCAAAAGCTTTCATCTCTTATTTTTTAAACTTATTGATATTTTTAATGATGGAACTTTCAAAGGTCTTGAATGAAAGATACTGTATTGCAGGAAATAAAGAGGAACCTTTTCCGACAGGATGATTAAATTTTGGGTTTTCTTTTTCAACCAGTTTCAAAAGAGTTGCGACAACCGCAGTTGGCTCTTCTGATTTCGAGAATAAATCTTTTGTATAATCTTGAAGTGTTGTTCGATAGGAATCGTAATCACGTATTGTATTCTCTGCAACTTTAGAGTTGGCCACGATATTGGTTTTGAAACCCACAGGCTCGATCATGCTTACTTTTATATTGAATTCATTGAGTTCAAAGCGCAGTGCTCGGAAATAACCCTCGAGAGCATGCTTGGAGGCTGCGTAATAAGCGCCACCCGGAAGACTGATTAAACCCATTATGGAACTCAAGGTGATTATTTTTCCGAAACGTTGCTTCCTGAAATGTGGCAGTATTTCATTCGTCAATTTTACAGTTCCCCAGAAGTTGGTTTCCAATTGCTGCTTTCCTTGTGCAATAGTTGTTTCTTCGGCAAGTCCTGATAAGTAAAATCCTGCATTGTTTATCAGAACATCCAATTGCTTGACTTCTGCAAAAAGTTTTGTACCAAATGACTTGATTGAATCATCATCAGTCAGGTCCAATTCCAACATTTTGAATGGTACAGCAGCTTGTATTTTATCTGGATTGCGGCTCGTTCCAATTACATTGTAGCCCTTTCCGTGCAACTCATTTGCAGCCAGCAAGCCAAAGCCAGAAGATGCACCAGTTACTAAAATATTTTTCTTCATTTTTCTTTTCTATTTTAAATCACTAAATTTGCTTTCAAATTGCAAGTGTAAAATTAGTAAATCACTTTTGATTTGCAAGTGAATTTTTGAAATAATTTATGAAAGATATTAAAAGAAGGTCAGATTGTCCCGTTAGTTGCTCCCTTGATGTATGGGGCGACAAGTGGTCGTTGCTAATTGTGCGGGATCTAATGATTGCCAAACAATGCACTTATGGGGACTTTCTAAAATCGGCCGAAAAAATAGCGACAAATATTTTAGCTTCAAGGCTTCAAACACTGGAAGAAAATGGCATTATCATTAAGCTCAGTCACCCGGATAGCAAGGCGAAAGTGCTTTATAAGCTATCTCAAAAAGGAATTGACTTGGTGCCGATAATGATTGAAATAAATTTGTGGGCGGAAAAGCACTCTACCCTGCCAGCTGAGAGAAAAGCATTGTTGAGAGAGGTAAAAAAAGACAAGGAAGCATTTACCAAAGCAACAATAAAGGAATTGAAAAAAAGCAGCAGCTAGACAAGGTCTCGCTAAATCCGAAATCCAATAAATAATAACTTAAAAACCCCATCTCAAATGAATGAAATGGGGTTTTAGTTGAATTAAACCTTTTACAGTTGTAATTTATCTTCTGTCGTCTCTACGATCGTCACGTCTTTCCGGACGAGGCGCTCTTTCTTCTCTTGGAGCGTTTTCTTCTCTTGGAGGTCTTGGCAATAAAGCCTTTCTGGAAACTTTCTCTTTTCTCGTTTTAGGATCCAAACCTAAGTATTTCACTTGGAAAACATCGCCCATGTTTACAACATCGGTTACGTTTTCAGTTCTTTCCCAAGCCAATTCAGATACGTGCAATAAAACCTCGTTTCCTGGAGCTTCCGTATATTCTACAACCGCACCAAAATCCAACATCTTGATTACCTTCACTTCGTAAGCTTCTCCAACTTGTGGCTTGAAGATGATAGAATCGATTTTTGCCAATACGGCTGCGATTCCATCAGGATCAGTTCCAAGGATTTCAACAACACCTTGCTCGTCAACCTCGTTGATCACGATTGTTGTTCCGGTAGCTTTTTGCAATTCTTGGATCACTTTTCCTCCAGGTCCGATCAATGCACCAATGAAAGCACCAGGAATGGTACGCATGATGATTTTTGGAGCGTGGACTTTTACATCCGCTCTTGGCTGGTCTAAAGTTTCGATCAATTTTCCTAGGATGTGCAAACGTCCATCACGAGCTTGAGCCAAAGCTTGCTCCATAATTTCATATTTCAATCCGTCGATCTTGATGTCCATCTGGCAAGCTGTGATACCTTCAGAAGTTCCAGTCACCTTGAAATCCATATCACCCAAGTGATCTTCATCACCCAAGATGTCAGATAAAACGGCAAAACGATCTCCATCCGTAATCAATCCCATCGCAATTCCAGAAACCGGACGGATCATTTGGATACCAGCATCCATCAAGGACAATGTTCCAGCACAAACGGTAGCCATTGAAGACGAACCGTTGGATTCCAAAACTTCAGAAACCACACGGATGGTATAAGGACAATCAGCCGGGATCATATTTTTCAATGCTCTCTGCGCCAAGTTTCCGTGACCAACCTCTCTTCTTGAAGTTCCTCTCAACGGACGAGCTTCTCCTGTAGAAAATGGTGGGAAATTATAGTGCAGGTAGAATTTTTCTTCTCCTTGTTCAGATGGTGAATCGATTTGGTTGGCCTCTCTGGAAGTTCCTAGAGTTGCCGTTGCCAAAGCTTGTGTTTCTCCACGTGTAAACAATGCAGAACCGTGAACTGATGGCAGATAATCTACTTCGCTCCAGATAGGTCGGATTTCTGTAGTTTTTCTTCCATCAAGACGTGTTCCTAGATCCAAAGTTACATTACGAACGGCTTCTTTGTTGGTCTTGTAGAAATATTTGGAAATTAAATCTCCATTTTCTGCCAATTCTTCATCCGTGAACAATGCTTTTACTTCTTCTTTTACGGCATCAAAAGCAGCAGAACGTTCGTGTTTTGCTGAACCTTTGCTAGCTATGGCGTAAATCTTATCGTAAGATGCTTCTTTTACTTTGGCGTAGATGGCATCGTCAGATTTTTCTTTTTCATACGTACGAACTTCTTTTTTTCCAAAAGCAGCTTGCAAGCGTTCTTGTGCAGCAATTTGGTTTTTGATATGTTCGTGTGCAAATTTAATGGCTTCCACCATTTCTGCTTCTGAAATTTCTTTCATTTCCCCTTCCACCATTGCGATAGAATCAGTTGAAGCACCAATCATCATGTCGATGTCCGACAATTCCAATTGTGCACGGGATGGATTGATGATGAATTTTCCATCAATTCTTCCAACTCTTGCTTCAGAAATCAAGGTTTCAAAAGGAATATCAGACAAGGCAAGTGCTGCCGAAGCGGCCAAACCTGCCAATGCATCTGGCATAACGTCTTCGTCATGAGACATCAACTGGATCATGACTTGAACTTCTGCATGGTAATCACTTGGGAAAAGCGGACGCAAGACACGATCCACCAATCTCATAGTCAATACTTCGCTGTCGCTTGGACGAGCTTCCCTTTTGAAGAAACCTCCAGGAAAACGACCTGCTGCTGCAAATTTTTCACGATAATCTACCGTCAAGGGTAGAAAGTCGATACCTGGACTTGCTTTTCTTGCGGAAACTACCGTACCTAAAATAACAGTCTTTCCAATTCTTACTACTACAGAACCGTCAGCTTGTTTCGCCAGACGTCCTGTCTCGATTGTGATGCTTCTGCCATCACCTAAATCGATGCTTTCTACAAATAATTGTGGAATCATAAATTAATTCTCTAATTGATTAAACAATGGGTTTTAGTTGTGTTGTAGTTGTTGTGTGTAGTTATTGTTCTAAAACCCAATGAAAAACCAAACTTTTTATGCAATAATGTAAAAACAAAAAGAGGCGCGTGAGCACCTCTTTTCTGTATGGATTATTTTCTAATACCCAATTCTTTGATAATCTCACGGTATCTGTTGATTTCCGTTTTCTTAAGATAATCTAGCAAGCTTCTTCTTTTACCTACCAATTTCACTAGTGAACGCTCTGTATTGTAATCGTGACGATTTTTTTTCAAGTGACCAGTTAGGTGGTTGATTCTGAATGTGAACAAAGCGATTTGCCCTTCAGCAGATCCGGTGTTTTCAGCTTTTCCTCCGTGTTTAGCGAAGATTTCTTCTTTAACTTCTTTAGTTAAGTACATGCTAATATTGTTTAATGATTATTATGTATTGAATAAGTTTTTCCTATTCGAGTGCAAAAGTAGTATTTATTTTTAGAAATACAAGTTTGTTGGATGTTTAATTGGAATTAAAGTAACGATCAAAAATTTTAAATCATTAGCATTCAGTCCATTTTTAGTATTTGCTGTCGAATTCTAACAAAATTCAATTCAATCGTTTGAAAACAACAACTAGAATAATTTCGCTATTTCTCCATTTACAAATTCCAGAAATCGTTCATCTGCCTCGGTAAAAGGATCAATCACATTAGAATCGATATCAATCTGTCCGATGTTTTTTCCTTCTACAAAAAGCGGCACCACGATTTCAGATTTTACCGTGAAACTGCAAGCTATGTAATTGTCCTGGGCCTTCACATCCGGAACAACGAAGTTCTCATTGGAAACCGCCACTTGTCCACAGATCCCTTTCCCGAAAGGAATAATGGTATGGTCAGTAGGTTCTCCCGCATAAGGTCCGAGGTGCAAGGTTTTTTCTTCGTGATTGGCAAAGTAAAATCCAACCCAGTCATAATAATCAATATTATCACGGAGCAGGTGACAAATCTGTAAAAGTTTATCTTCCCTTAAAATGTTCGTATGATGTAAAATATCTTGTACTTTTGGTTGTAATTCTTGAAAAGTCATCGTGCTGTATTTTTTATACAAAAGTATCAATTGCTGATGGCTTAAAATTATATAAATTTGTTAAAACTATATTTTTGAAACACTATTTAAAAAAATACCGTCCTTTTTTGGTTTTCCTGGGTAAATTCTTTCTTACCTATCTGCTTTTAATTATTGCTTATCAGGTTTTCTTGAGCCGGTTTGATGCAGAAAGATTTGAAACCGATGCAATGACGCAATTTGTGGCGAATCAGACACAGGACGTGATGACGGCTTTTGATTATACTGTAGCACTTAGACCTTCCAGGGGAGAGCCATCCGTTTTGGTTATAGTAGAGGGAGATCCTGTTGTCCGTATTATTGAAGGCTGCAATGCCATCAGCATCATGATTTTATTTGCAGCATTCATAGTTGCCTTCAGTGGTAGTTTCCTAAGGACTTTCGGCTATATTGTTGCCGGTATTCTGGCGATACATTTATTGAATGTTGCAAGAATTGTGCTCTTGATAATAGGAATCATTAATTATCCCCAATATGAAAATCTGCTTCACGGTGTAATCTTTCCGTTGATCATCTACGGTTTTATTTTCTTGTTATGGGTGCTTTGGGTAAATAAATTCCAGCGACATGCTAAAAAAAATACTTCTTCATAAAAGAGAAACCGCAGCGGTGATCTTCTTGGTTTTGCTATTGGCCTTGATTCGAAGTTTTGAAGATCAATTGTTTTATGATCCCTTTTTGAATTTCTTCAAGGGAGATTTTTTCAATTCCAAACTTCCAGCATTGGATCATTTCAAGTTAGCTGGCAGTATGACCTTGCGTTATTTGTTGAACACCATTATTTCATTGGGAATCCTGTATGTGATTTTCAAACAGCCAGATTTGATAAAGTTTGCAGGTTTTCTTTACATCCTCTTTTTCATACTGTTGATTATGTCGTTTTTTGCGATTGTTTATTTTTATTCGCCAGATAAAAGTATGACGCTTTTTTATGTCAGGAGATTCATCATCCAGCCTATTTTCTTGTTGCTGTTTCTGCCTGCATTTTATTATCAGGATCAATTTTTAAAGAAATAAAGCGCTGAGTTTTAACTTTTTTTGAATACTTTTGCGGTATGAATGTCAAAAAATGTACAAGCTTGTTTTTAGCCATCCTGTTATTGGTTTCCAATATCGGGCTTGCTTTCAATGTGCATTTTTGTGGAGGAAAAATCGCTTCCATTTCTTCCGTTTATAGTATTAAAGAAAGAGGTGATGCACCTGAAAAAAGTACTGCGGCTAAAGAATGTTGTTCAGAAAAAGAAAAAGACCACAAGCAATGCTGCAAGGACAAGGTGGTGGATTTGGAAGATAAATCTCCGGATACCATCATCAAGAGTTTTTCTTTCCATATTGATGTTCCATTTGTATTGCAAGATTGGAAGCCAATTGTTTTCAATGAAGTTGCTGCTTTCAAGCAATCTGAAAAGATAGTCTATTATTGTGAAGCGAATGCACCACCTCTATTCAAACTCTACAGTCAATACATTTTCTACGCCTGATTTTAATGTTTAAAGAAACCGCAAGACTTGGCGGTTGGATCCTTTATTAAACATTAAAATTAAATCATGCAAAAACACATTTCAATATTCATGCTATTGTTTTTGTCTTTCAATGCCTTTGCGCAGGATACTTTGCAAACCGTAAAAGTGGAGACAAAATCCAAAAGTACAAGAAAATCTTATAAATCAGTAACCAACACGGCAGTAATGACAAGCAAGGAATTGCTGAAGGCCGCTTGTTGCAATTTGGCGGAAAGCTTCGAAACGAATCCGTCCATCGACGTTAATTTCTCGGATGCATTGACAGGAACAAAGCAGATAAAAATGCTGGGACTGACAAGTCCTTACTTGATGATAACCGAAGAAAACATCCCATCCGTCAGGGGAGCTTCACAAGCGTACGGGCTTTCCTTTACGCCCGGAACCTGGATTGAAAGTATCCAGATTACCAAAGGTGCGGGTTCTGTAGTAAACGGTTACGAAAGCATTTCGGGCCAGATCAATACGGAACTGATAAAGCCGGTCAGTGACATTCCGTTCTTCCTGAATGCTTACGGTTCTACCGATTCCCGTTTTGAATTGAATACCCATTTCAACAAAAAATTTTCGGATAAATGGAGCAGCAGCCTGTTTGTCCACGGGAATACAAGGGTTTCCAAAAACGACATGAACCACGATCATTTTCTTGACAATCCGTTGGGAAAACAAATCAATGTCTTGAACCGCTGGCAATATACCAATGCCGAAAAGGGCTGGGTAAGTTTCATCAATTTCAGGTACATGAAGGATGAAAAACAAACCGGTGAACTTGAATTCGACAAGGACAGGGACAAAGGGACAACCAATTATTGGGGGTCGGAAATCAATACTGAAAAGTTTGATGTTTCCACAAAAATAGGATATGTCTTTCCAGACATGCCGTTTCAAAGCATTGGTTTCCAGAACTCCTTGAACCTGCACAAGCAAGATTCGTATTTTGGCTTGAATCAATATGATATCAGCCAGAAAAGCTATTATTCGAACCTTATCTTCAATTCCATTATAAACAATACAATGAACAAATTCGCCACCGGATTGAATTTCACGTACGATGATTACAATGAATATGTGAGGGTCCCGAATATTGCCGGAAATTACGACAGGATTGATACTTCGGTAGGTGCCTTTTTTGAATATACCTACGACAATACTACGAATTTCAGTCTTGTAGCCGGAGGAAGAGTGGACAAGCACAATCGTTTGGGGCTTTTCGCAACGCCAAGAATTCATATCCGATACAATCCTTGGGACAAGGCTGTCTTGAGGGCTTCTGCAGGAAGGGGAAAACGGTCGGCCAATATTTTTGCCGAAAACCAGCAGCTCTTCGCAAGTTCAAGAGTTTTTGACATCTTGGATAAAAATGGACGCATCTACGGTTTGGATGCAGAAATTGCATGGAATTATGGCGTGAGTTTTATGCAAGGATTCTCGCTTTTCAATAGGTCGGCAGACATAGGGTTTGATTTCTACAGGACTGATTTTCAAAACCAGGCAATCGTGGATTTATATGCAGGACCACAACAGGCATTGTTTTACAACGGGAAATCTTATGCAAACAGCCTGCAGGTGGAATTCAACTATGAATTGGCAACCCATTTCAACTTGAGGACGGCCTATAAGTATTATGATATTCAAACCGAATATCTAAGTGGAAACATCGAACGGCCTTTGCAGGCAAAACACCGTTTCTTTACCAATCTGGCCTATGAAACGCATATTGTTGAAGGAGGGAGACAATGGAAGTTCGACTTCACCTACAATTGGATGGGAAAACAAAGATTGCCAAATACGGCTTCCAATCCGGCAATGGAACGCCTTGGGGATTATTCACCGGCATTTTCTCTTATGAATGCCCAGATCACGAGAACCTTTTCATCTGTTTTCGAAATGTATGCAGGAGTTGAGAATCTAGGAAATTACAGGCAGGACAAGGCAATTTTGGGAAGCCACGATCCGTTTGGTCCGCATTTTGATACTTCCATAATTTATGCACCCGTTTTTGGACAGATGTTTTATGCCGGATTGCGATTTAAAATAAAATAACTAAGAATAAAAATCCACGTTCGATAGATAACAATTAAATTTTAAAGAATATGAAAAAAATAATGTTCGTGCTCTTCCTTTCCCTGATCGGATTTGCCTCTCAAGCACAAGAAAAGAAAAGCAAAAACGCAAAAAAAGATGTAGAAGTAAGAGGCAATTGCGAGATGTGCAAGAAGCGGATCGAAAAAGCTGCTTATGCCATTCCAGGGGTAAAATCGGCAGTATGGCATCAAGATGACCAGACGTTGCATCTTATCCTGAATGAGGAGAAAACAAACGATCTGGAAGTACAGAAAGCCATCGCAAAAGTTGGCCACGACACCGAAAAGGTTCGTGCTGCCGATGAAGATTATGAGAAGCTCCATACTTGCTGTTCGTATGATCGCAACTAAAACGTAATAGATGCCCTAAGAGTAATTTTAGGGCATTTTTAATAAAAAAAAACATAATAAAAAATCAAGCATACTATTTTTTGATTTAGATTTGTCGCAAAATTCAAAATCAATGAAGGCATTAAAAAGTACAATTCAAGCAAACCGAAGTCTCGCTTCGTTATTGCTTTTATTTATCTTTTTCTATGCCGGGCTTGTCAGAAACAGTGTCATCAATCTATCATTGGGCACAAAAAGCGAGTTTGTACATAAAAAATCAAATTCGAAGACAGAAGCAGAAATCACGCAATCCGACGATACTGCTGCTCAAGGTCTGCTCAACCAATTCAAGAAGGTAGACAATGACCTTGATGATGCAGAAATGGCTTCCAACTTTAGCCTTTCGTTCAGAAATCCTGTTGCATCTTACCAATCCCACGACTTATTTAGATTTGATGTCTTCAAATCACGCTCAAGATTACCACTTTACGATTTGTTCTGTAATTGGAAATTCCATCTTCTGTAATTTAATAATCAGCACTTTGCATATTTTTTAATTGCAAAAAGAAAACGATTATTAATTATCTGTTTTTTGTTCAATATTTTGGGCCTGATCCCGCTTTTTATTTCAAGCTTTTCATTTTAAGGACTTTTTTTATAATGTGCCGTCATAAGTTGCTGTTGGTAACTATGCCAGCCCAAGGAAGAATTGTTTTAAGATAGGGGTTTTGATTGCAATCACGAAGTATTCGCCGAACTCTTATGCAAATAAGGGTAATCGGAGACAGGCTCTGGTTTTCGAACAGATTTCAGATTTCAACAGACACGAAATCGAAATGAAATCAAATCATCTTTCATTTGATGAACACGAAGTGCTTCACGAAATCAAGCACTTTCTTCCGGCACAAGCTCCGTTGAAAGACTTTGTGCATCACAACACCTTGCATGCTTTCCAGAATATGAAATTCTATGATGCGATTCAAAAGGCATCAAAGATTTTCGGCTATAAAGTGTCGCTTTCGCTTGAAGAATACAGGAATCTGTATCACTCGAAAAAAATCAGTGAAGCCGTTTTAGAGCGGATCATTGCTGAAAGAAAAGACGAATCTGCCCTTCTGGAATGGAAAGCAAAGGCAATTTATGGCAAATACAATTCCTCAATCCTGCCTAGAATCGGCTTGTTGAGGGAAAACTGGAGAAAACAATTCCATGTTGATCTAGATTTGGATGTCCATCCAATTCTCTTCAGGATCTTATGCAGTTATCTTGACCAGGGCATCTCCATCTGGAGCTTTCCGATAGAGAATAAAGGTTTCCTTTCCTCGATGCGAGAAATGGAGCGCACTACTTTTACGAGCTTTTTTAAATGCAAAAGGGCCAAGAGAATATTGCAGAAACATGACCTGCATATTGCCGATTTATTAAAAATCATAGTCGGTGATGAAACGCTTTACAAGCAATACCTATACGATCAGCAATTTGCACACCAAGGCTGGTCCGGAATGGTTTCTTCGGTTGAAGATAATCCGGGAACACTTTTGGAACACAGAAAAATCACCTTGCAGGAATTGATCATCTTTGAATTGCTCCTGGAAATAGATGCCCTGGACCAAAGATTTGGTGAAACCTGGGCCCCGTTGGGCCTCAACTTGAAAAACCGTCCGTCAAATATTTTTGCCGAAATCAAAAAAACCGAGCAGAATGAAATCATGATGATCTGGCAGGATGCCTACGAGTGGACCTTCTATGACCAGGTCCTGGCAGGAGTTGACAGCATTGGCAAAGTAAAAAATACCGATTCTGAAAAAAGCTTCCAGGCAATGTTCTGCATTGACGATAGGGAATGTTCCATCCGCCGATACCTGGAAAAAACAGATTCCAAGAGTGAAACCTACGGTACCGCGGGATTCTTCGGAGTTGAATTTTACTATCAGCCGGAACACGGTAAAACGTATACAAAAGTTTGTCCGGCACCCTTTTTTCCAAAACACCTGATCAAAGAGATCGGAAGCACGGCAAAGCAGGAATCCAATGTGCATTTTGCAAAACATACACACACGCCTGTAACTGGTTATGCGATGTCGCAAACGGTTGGTTTCTTTTCCGGACTCCGTTTGGCATTGAATATTTTCAAGCCTACCATGAGTTCCACCACGGCTTCGTCTTTTCGTCATATGGACCAATTTTCAAAGCTGACGATTGAAAATCAAAACACGGAAGACATTGAAAATGGCTTGCAGATCGGTTTCACCGTTCCGGAAATGGCCCTGAGGGCTGAAAATCTTCTGCGAAGTATCGGTCTTGTTGCCAATTTTGCACCAATAGTTTACATCGTTGGCCACGGAGCGACGAGCGTGAACAACACGCATTATGCAGGCTATGATTGCGGTGCTTGTTCCGGCCGTCCAGGTTCTGTGAACGCCAGAGTCCTGGCCTATATGGCAAACCATCCTAAAGTCAGGGAAATTTTAGCAAACAACGGAATCCGTATTCCTGAAGCAACCCAATTCTTTGGAGCCTTGCACGATACCACGCGTGATGACATCACTTTTTATGATGAAAACCTGATGAATCCTGCAAATGCTGAAGGACATGAAAAGAACAAGATCACTTTTGAAACCGCTTTGGATTTAAATGCAAAAGAACGTTCAAGACGATTTGAATCGATCGATACGACTTTAAGCGCGAAGAAAATCCACGAGAAGATCAAGACAAGGTCAGTTTCTTTGTTCGAGCCTCGGCCCGAATTGAACCACGCTACTACAACACTTTGCTTTGTCGGAAGAAGAAATCTTTCCAAGGATTTATACCTTGACCGAAGAGCTTTCTTGAATTCCTATGATTACAAAGTGGATGCTGACGGAAAATACCTTGTCGGAATCTTGGCCGCAGTTGCGGGAGTGTGTGGTGGAATCAATCTTGAATATTTCTTCTCAAGGGTAGACAATCAAAAATTGGGCGCGGGAACCAAATTGGCACACAATGTCATGGGACTTTTCGGTGTCGCGAATGGAATTGATGGGGATTTAAGGCCTGGATTGCCAAGCCAGATGGTGGAAGTGCACGATCCGATCCGCTTGATGGGAATCGTGGAGCACTTTCCAGAAGTGGTTCTGGAAGCAGTGAAAAAAAATCCGGCAACATTTGAATGGTTTGAGAACGAGTGGGTGAGGCTGGCTGTCGTGAATCCGGAAACACAAGAAATTTTCGTAATGAAGAACGGCGCTTTCGAGAGATACAGTCCGTTGGCAAAAATTCCCGTGGTTTCAGATATCAGCCCTATCATTGAGAAAACCCTCGGAAATATTGATGTTCACTTAATAAAACAAGACTGACAATGAATTTTATTCTTCAAATTTTTATAATTGTCCCGCTGATCGGGTTTGTTATAAGCTTGTTTGTTCCTTCTAAAAAGGAAACGATCATTTCCTGGACCGCTTTCTTTACGGTTGGAATCCATATGTTAGGCCTTTTAGCGTTCTTGGTTTATTGGCTGGTTAACGGTCATCCGACATTGAATTTAAAAGAAATTCCGATTATCAAGACGTCCGGATATGAGTTTTATATTGACTTTTACTTTGATAAGATTACGGCAGTCTATCTTTTGGTTGGAGCCTTCTTGACCTTCTTGGTGACCATTTACAGCCGTTACTACTTGCACAGGGAATCAGGTTACAAGCGTTTTTTCAATACCATCCTGTTCTTTTATATCGGATATAATATTGCCGTTCTTTCCGGAAATTTCGAGACGTTGTTCATGGGTTGGGAAATTTTGGGAATCTCCTCCTTTCTTCTGATTGCTTTCTACAGGGACCGGTACCTTCCGGTAAAAAACGCCTTGAAAGTATTTTCAGTTTACAGGATCGGAGATATCGGATTGATCTTGGCGATGTGGGCGAGCCATCACTTGTGGCACGAAAACATCTCGTTCATGAAACTGAACAACTTTGAATTGGTCCACGATCATTTGCTGGAACACAGCGTCATCGGAATATTTATTTCCCTGATGATTTTAGTTGCGGCAGCTGCAAAATCGGCCCAATTGCCTTTCTCCTCCTGGTTGCCAAGAGCGATGGAAGGTCCCACACCTTCAAGTGCGATTTTCTATGGTTCACTGTCGGTTCACTTGGGCGTTTTTCTGTTGTTAAGGACTTTCCCTTTTTGGGAACATCAGGTTCTCGTTAGAATCTTGATTGGAGTACTGGGCTTGACCACAAGCATTATTGCATCGTTGATTGGCAGGGTCCAATCTTCGATCAAGAGCCAGATAGCCTATTCATCCATTGCCCAGATCGGAATCATTTTTATTGAAATCGCCTTGGGGTGGGAAAACCTGGCCTTGGTTCACTTTGCAGGAAATGCCTTCCTGAGGACCTACCAGCTTCTGGTTTCGCCTTCTGTTGTCAGCTACAAGATCCGGGAACAGCTTTACAGCTTTGTCCCGAAGCACCACACGATTGAAGATTCTTTTCCGAAGAGGGTGGAATATTCCATCTATTTGTTGAGCCTGAAGGAATGGAACCTGGAATCCTTTATGGACAATTTAATCCGAAGACCATCCAAGTTTATCGGCAAGAGATTGAGCTTCTTGAACGTGAAAAGATTGTATCTGATATTTATTCCAACCTATCTGATGGGATTGTACTTTCTTTTTATCGTAAAAAATGCAGCGCCATCGGTGACACAATACCTTCCAGGATTGTTCTCGATAATCGGATTTGTGTTGGTCTTGAAATCATTTTCCGAGAGAAAAAGCCCATTGTTGAGCTGGATGCTCTTGATCGCCAATCACTTTTGCGTGGCCTTGGCGATTTCATTCAACGAATATTTCTCTTTTGAAGAAGCCGTCTTTTATTTGAGCGGTGTCGCAGTTGCCGGAGCAATCGGAATCGTATGTCTTGCAAAACTTAGAAAATATGAGAAAAACATAAGCTTGAATCGTTTTTATGGCTTGTCCTACGAGCATCCAAAATTGGCCTTGTTTTTCTTGATCGTGAGTCTGGCCTTGATGGGATTTCCGGTAACGACCACCTTCATTGGAGAAGATCTGATCTTCAGCCACATCCACCACGACCAATTCATTCTCGCCTATTTCACGGCTTCAAGCTTTATCTTTTCGGGACTTTCCGTCGTGCGGATGTATGCCCGGCTTTTCCTGGGACCACATATGAAATCGTATCACGAGATACCTTATAAATCAGCATAAATTAAATCAAAAAACAAAAAAATAAATAATATCAAAATGAAAGAAAATAATAAATTGCCATTGCCTAAAGACGGATTGGCGGGATTGAAGGAGAATTTTTCTTCTGACGCGGTATCAGGATTTATCGTGTTTTTATTGGCCTTGCCATTAAGCTTGGGAATTGCAAAAGCATCTGATTTCCCACCATTGATGGGCTTGGTTGCAGCAATCATAGGTGGAATCGTCGTGAGCTTTATGATGGGTTCCCGCTTGACCATTAAAGGACCTGCTGCCGGATTGATTGTTATTGTTGCCGGATCGGTTGCTGATTTTGGCGGAGGAGAACAAGGCTGGCACCTGGCACTTGGTGCAATGGTTGTTGCCGGTTTGGTTCAAATCATCTTCGGGGTGTTGAAGATGGGGAAATTGGCCGATTTCTTTCCACTTTCTGCCATCCATGGAATGCTGGCCGCAATTGGTTTGATTATTATCGCCAAGCAAATCCCGGTTCTATTGGATGTTGATCCAACGATGGCAAAAGGTTTGGGACCAATTGCCTTGCTTGGACATATTCCAACTTTTATTGCAAATCTTGATCCAAGGGCAACGGCAATTGGCGTTGTAAGTTTGGCAATCATGTTGGGATGGCCTTATATCACCAATAAATACATCAAAAAAATTCCTGCGGCCCTGGTGGTTTTATTGATTGCGATTCCTGCAGAATTATTGATGAATTTCCAAACTACGGAACCTGCTTATGCCTTGGTACACATCGGAAATTTGATGGAAAATATAAAAGTAAATGTGAGTTTTGACGGAATAGCACAAACAGGGACTTTCATTAAATATGTGGTGATGTTTGCTCTGGTGGGAACTTTGGAATCCCTATTGACCGTAAAAGCGATTGATTTACTGGATCCATTCAAAAGAAAATCGAACACGAATAAAGACTTGATCGCAGTTGGAGTAGGGAATACCATTTCTGCAATTCTAGGAGGATTGCCAATGATTTCCGAAGTAGCCCGTAGTTCTTCCAATGTCAATAACGGTGCAAAGACACGTTGGGCAAACTTCTTCCACGGTGTCTTTATATTAGGGTTCGTGTTGTTGGCTTCCCATCTGATTGAATTGATTCCAAATGCGGCATTGGCAGCAATGTTGATTTCCGTAGGGGTAAAATTGGCGCATCCAAGAGAATTCATACATACTTTCAAAATTGGAAAAGAGCAATTGGCCATTTTCGTGGTGACGATCTTCTTTACCATGTATGAAGATTTATTGGTTGGAATCGCAGCCGGAATTATCTTGAAAATGATCATTCACTTGATCAACGGGACACCAATCAGTTCCTTCTTTAAAGCACCAACGGTTGTTTCCTTTGAAGGGGATCAATATCTGGTTGAAATCAATAAGGCGGCCATCTTCACTAATTTCCTTGGAATCAAGAGAAAGTTGGAAGAGATCCCATCTGGATTCAATATCACGATTGACCTGAAAAATACCAGATTGGTCGATCACTCTGTGATGGAAAGCTTGCACCATTTTCAACACGATTATGAAAATATTGAGAATGGAACGGTAAGGATCATCGGACTTGAAAAACACAAGCCGCTTTCTGCCCACGAATTCGCAGGAAGAAAATCAGTTCAAGGAGTTTAAAATTAACATGGAAGCCTTTGTTTATAAGGGCTCATTAAGAAATAATTTAGAGAAAACAATTAGTTTCTTGCTAATTTTGACTCGCAAAAACAATTTTACAAATGAAGTTACTCAATTATTCGCTAGCCTTAATAGGGCTGTCAAGTTTCCTTTTGCCTCAAAGGATTGAAGCACAGGAACAAGTTGCCCCAGAAAAACCAAAGCATGAGTTTTGGCAAGACAAAAAAATATATTTGAATGAGGATGGTTCTAATTATCTGAAATTCTCCCTCTTGTCGCAAGTCTGGGTGAGAAATCAGGAATACAATCCAGGAACCACGATCTTTGATGTTCCAAAATCGGGGGGAACCGATATTGGAATCAGAAGGTTTAGGATTACAATGTTCGGCCAGGTTGCGGACCGTGTTTTCATTTATGGGCAGATTGGAGAAAACAACTTCAACAATATTTCGGATAGGAAGCAAGGATTCTTTATTCACGATGCAGTTGGGGAATACGCAATAGACAAGCAGAAGATTTGGATTGGAGGAGGACTTTCAGGCTGGACAGGATTGTCAAGGTTTTCTTCTTCGGCTGTTGGTTCCTTGATGGGACTTGACGGTCCATTGTTTTTGGAAACCACCAACGATGTCACCGACCAATTTGTTAGGAAATTATCGTTTTACGCAAAAGGTAAATTAGGAAAATTCGATTACCGGGTTGCTTTGGCACAACCTATGGCCGTTCAAAAAGGTTCAGGAAATGTGGCCATTGGATCAAATTCCAGTTTTTCTACAAGACCTCCCGAAGTGCAATACAATGGTTATTTCCAATATCAATTCAAAGACCAGGAATCTAACCAGAATCCTTATGCGACGGGAAGTTATCTAGGGAAGAAAAATGTTCTGAATATTGGTGCCGGGATCATCTATCAGAAAGATGCCATGTGGCATAAGAATGCGGTGAACGATACGATCGCATCAAATATGCTGCATTTGGCAGCCGATGTTTTTTATGACGCACCGATTGGTTCAAAAGGACAAGCAATCAGCTTTTATGGAAATTTCACGCATTATGATTTTGGCGCAAATTATCTTCGAAACCTGGCTCCGATGAATCCTGCCAATGGAACTACGGATACAACAATCCTGAATGGAGGAGGAAACGGTTTTCCAGCCTACGGAACGGGAAATGTCTTGTATGGCCAGGTTGGATACAAATTCAAGGAGAATCTGATCGGAAAGACGACATTGATGCCTTATGTTGCCGTCCAGCACGCCCACTATGATCGATTGAACAACGATATGAACTTCTATGATGTCGGAGTAAACTGGCTTCTGAGCGGACAAACATCCAAATTCACATTGTCTTATCAAAATCGGCCTGTCTATAATGTAGGAGGAGACCTGACGGACCATAAAGGTGCATTTATTGCGCAATATCAAGTGTCGTTATAAAATCATTGGTGGATAATGAAAAGTGGATGGAATCTTATCCCTCCACTTTTCTTGCTTAAAAGCCTGTCCAACTTTATTTAAAGTTATAAAAACTTAAAACTATCAGAATAAAATTGTGGTTAAGGCAAATAATTCTTACTTTCACGCTCGAATTTTAACCACCCAAAAATGAGTAATTTCGATTGGAAGAACCTTATAGATCCTCTTTTTTATATAGAGTTTGATGTGAATGGAATCAGACTAGGTCTTTATTTAGTTTTGTTTATTGTATTTGCCGAAACTGGGCTGTTTGCCGGATTCTTTCTTCCAGGAGATAGCTTGCTTTTCCTAGCAGGGATTTACAACAGGGAATTGATAGAAAATGTTTTCCTGATTGAAAGCAGTTTCTTGAACGTTGCCTTGCTGGCTACTTTTGTAGCGCTTGCAGGTATCCTGGGAAATATGGTGGGTTATTGGTTTGGATCCAAAAGCGGTTACTATTTGTATAACAAGCAGGATAGTTTCTGGTTCAAGAAAAAATACCTGGTGCAATCAAAAGATTTCTTCGAAAAACACGGTGGCAGGGCAATTATCTTTGCCAGATTTTTACCCATTTTCAGAACTTTCGCGCCAATTGTTGCAGGGATTGTAATGATGGAAAAAAAGAAATTTATGTTCTACAACATCATCAGCTCCTTCGTATGGTCGTTCAGTTTGATTTTTGCAGGACATTACCTTTATGGATTCCTTCTGAGAAATTATGAAATCGATCTGAAGCAGCATATAGAATTGATCGTTATAATCTTAGTCTTGATCACCATCTTGCCTGTGATATTAAAGTTCAGCAGGAAATCCAAGACTGAAACGCCAGAATAAAAAAAAGCCCGTTTGAATTTATCAAACGGGCTTTTTTTAATTAAGATTTAAAACTAATTCTTGCTGGATTATTTCCCCATTGGTGTTGATCCCTTCGATATCAATGATAACCTTTTCCTTCTTGAAGTTTGCTATGTCAAATTCAAATCGGCCATCCTCGTCTGATATGATATCTGGGTTCCAACCAATGGCGGCATAATTCTCAAATCCTTTGCCTGAAGGATTGCTGTAGTTTTCTCCTTTGTATCTTGTTGATTTGGAAAAACCTTTTTCAATAAAGAATTTAAAAGATTCAGGTTCTTTTATCCTGCTTGAAGTCTTTTTGGTATAGATTTTTATCACTCCCTGCTTGTTCATCATTCCAATGACGATGGCGTGGCGGTTCAAGTAGATTTCGTCTATTTCGCTCATCTGCATATAGTCGAGTTCGTTGAAAGAAAAAAGCCTCCTGTCGTTTATGGTTATCTCGGGTGTGGATTGTCCTCCCATTAAAGATGTCGACTGCTTGTTTGTAATGGCTACTTGTCCCTGCTCCCTGGTTACACCAAATCCTTGGGAAGATATGAAATGGAGCAATGGCATTGTATAGCTTGCGTCTATTTTGAATGCTCTCAGGTTGAAGTTTCCAAATTCATTTGCAAAGGTCAGTTTTGGTTTCGTGGATTTGTTTTCAACCACGACATCTTCCAGTTTTATTGTTCCAGCTGGTATTTCGGGATATTCGTCTATTGTTTTTTCATATTCGAAATCCGAGCAGCTTGGATCCAGTTTGATTTTAAAAGGTTTGTAGAACGGCCTGTTCCTGTTCAGTACCTGGGGATTCAATTTGGTGTCGACCTTTTTGAAATCAGGCAACTTTAAAAGGGAAAGATCAAGATAAGAGCTATCTGCGACAACAAATCTTTCTATTGAATATTCACCTTTGTCGTTAATATCTGACTCCAGACTGATAAAAGCAATATGGGACAGGAGTTTTGCCTTGTGTCCGGTTTTGTCTTTTATCCTTTCATCTACTTTTCCTTTTATGCCCAGTCCAATATCAAAGCTGTAATTTGATCTTGGAACATTCATTTTCATATTATTCCAATTGTATTTCAGTTCTGTTTGGTTGACAAGCAGCAGATCCAATTCGAATTTTTTTATCCTATCGGTGTCTTTAAAATAATAAGCAGCATTTTCAATCGGATTGATCAAGTAGGGATTGATGTTCAAGCCGACATTTATGTTCGTTTTGTTATAACCGTTCGCTTTTGTCTTTTCAGGGAGCGTAGATATGCTGATGCTGGAATCAAACAGGCTATTGAAGCCAATCAGGTTGATCAGACCTCCTTCAATTGTTTTATTGCTGATGGAAATGGCCTTTTGCGAATTTGCCTTGATGGAATCGGAGTAGATGAGCCTTTCGCACAATTGGTTGAGTTCGCCATCAATGATCCTCAACGTGTTGATCCCATTAAAAAGACTTTTTTTCTCTATGATGAAACTCTTTTTCGTGGCGTTGTCAAATTCGAACTCTTGGATGATCGATCTTTCATCCTTGCTGATCGCAAGAAATAATTTTTTGGTGCCAAAAGTCTTGAGGGTTGCTGTATTTGTACTTAAACTGACAAAAGTTTTATTGTCATCGCTGAAATTATTCACGATCAGTCCCAATCCGATTTCAGCAGGTACGGGAAGTTCTTTTTCGAAGACTTCATCATTGTGACGAAAGACAACTTTCAATTTTTTATCGATTGCAGGCACGTTGATTTTTCCATATCCAAATTTGTTGAGCTTGAAGGTTCTTACAACTTCTCCCTCTGATGTTTGCAATTTGCCTTCAATGCTGTCAATGGTATTGTTCCGACAATCCAATAGCGAAATTCCTATTGCGTTTTCAATTCCTTTTATGTAATTTCCTCCTTCAGGATTTATGCTGATTTTCAGCGAGTTGTTGTTTGTTCTTTTGTAATTTTTTACTCCTTGGGAAGGATTGATGATTGTTATTCTTGAAATGGTAGATTCGTCTTCGCTGAAGTTATTCATCCAATTCGTATAGGTCTGGATGTAATAGTTTCCTGATGCCGTATTTGGTTTTAAATCAATTTTTCCCGAAAAGATGCCATTGCTGGCAAAAATGAGTTGTTCGGAAACCTGATTTCCTTTTTCATCCAGCAACAGGACAAATACATTTGACGTGAAAAACGGTTTTGAGTTTTTTCTGTTGATTACATATCCCTTGAACCAAATTGTCTCATTACTTAGAAATGTGGTTTTGTTGAGGTGCAAATGGATGGCTTCCCTTTCCAAATTAAAGTAATTTTCAAATACTGAAGCTATGTTTGCCTTCTTTTCATCTGAGTTGCTTTGGGAATAAGCAGTAGAAAATATCAATATGGCAATAAAGTAGATGTAATTTTTTTTCATAGTTGTTTTTTGTACTAAAATGATTCCAACAATTATACCAAAAAAGGCGAGTATGAATCAATCACGCTCGCCTTTAAAATTTATAATCAAAATGAATCTTACATCATTCCTGGCATACCGCCACCCATTGGCATTCCGCCTCCGGCATTTTCTTCCTTGATTTCTACCAGGGCACATTCGGTAGTCAAGATCATTCCTGCAACAGAAGCAGCATTTTCAAGTGCTACACGTGTTACCTTTTTAGGATCGATGATTCCTGCTTTCAGCATGTCAACATACTCATCTGTTTTGGCGTTGTAACCAAAATCTCCCAAACCTTCGGCAACTTTCGCCACGACTACAGAACCTTCAAGGCCTGCATTCTCAACGATGGTTCTCAAAGGAGCTTCAACTGCACGGGATACGATTTGGATTCCTGTTGCTTCGTCAGCGTTGTCAGCCGTGATGTCTTTTAAGGCATTCTTGGCCCTTAATAAAGCAACACCACCACCAGCAACGATTCCTTCTTCAACGGCAGCGCGTGTAGCATGCAAGGCATCATCAACCCTGTCTTTCTTTTCTTTCATTTCAACTTCCGAAGCAGCACCAACATAAAGAACCGCAACCCCTCCAGCCAATTTGGCCAAACGCTCCTGCAATTTTTCCTTGTCATAATCAGAAGTCGTGGTTTCCATCTGACCTTTGATTTGGTTTACACGGTTTTTAATCATATCGGCTTCACCAGCACCACTAACGATTGTAGTATTGTCCTTGTCAATGCTCACTCTTTTTGCTGTTCCAAGCATTTCAATAGTTGCAGCTTCCAATGTATAGCCTCTTTCTTCAGATATTACAGTTCCTCCGGTCAGGATGGCAATATCTTCCAACATTGCTTTTCTTCTGTCTCCGAAACCTGGAGCCTTTACAGCAGCAATCTTCAAGGCGCCACGAAGTTTGTTTACAACCAAGGTTGACAAGGCTTCACCGTCAACGTCTTCTGCGATAATCAACAATGGTTTTCCTGATTGTGCAACTGGCTCCAAGACAGGCAATAATTCCTTCAAGGAAGATACTTTCTTGTCGTATAAAAGAATGTAGGGATTTTCTAATTCTGCTTCCATTTTTTCAGGATTGGTCACAAAATAAGGAGAAAGATACCCCCTGTCAAATTGCATTCCTTCCACAACATCTACATAAGTATCCGTTCCTTTTGCTTCCTCAACAGTAATAACACCTTCTTTTCCTACTTTGGCAAAAGCCGTAGCAATCAGATCACCAATAACCTCGTCATTGTTGGCAGAGATTGAAGCAATCTGTTTTATTTTTTCAGAATCACTTCCCACAACTTTAGCTTGTTTGGATAAATCAGCAACGATAGCTTCAACAGCCTTGTCGATTCCTCTTTTCAAGTCCATTGGATTGGCTCCAGCCGCTACGTTTTTCAAGCCTTCCTTAACGATAGCTTGCGCCAAAACGGTAGCAGTTGTTGTTCCGTCTCCAGCCAGATCATTGGTTTTAGAGGCCACTTCCTTCACCATTTGGGCACCCATGTTTTCCAATGGATCCTTTAATTCAATTTCTTTTGCAACAGTAACACCATCCTTGGTTACATTCGGTCCGCCAAATGATTTTCCGATGATGACATTACGACCTTTTGGTCCTAAGGTTACTTTTACTGCATTTGCCAATGCGTCAACACCACGTTTTAATCCGTCACGTGCTTCAATATCAAATTTTATATCTTTTGCCATTTTTATTTTGTTTTACAAATCTTACTACTTGTACTCAATTATTTACTACTTTCTTTTTTAGATTATTGCAAGGATATCGTCCTCTCTCATTATCAGGTAATCTTTTCCTTCAAATTTCAAGTCCGTTCCTGCGTATTTTCCATATAAGACAGTATCACCAACTTTAACGGTCATCGTGTGATCCTTGGATCCGTTACCAACAGCAACCACAGTTCCTTTTTGAGGCTTTTCCTTTGCGGTGTCAGGAATAAAAATACCCGAAGCTGTTTGGGTTTCGGCAGCAACAGGCTCGATTAAAACGCGGTCTGAAAGGGGTTTGATGTTCAATGCCATAATATTTGTGTATTTTATATATGATTAAATTTAGATGAAATCTGATTTTCAGAAATTATGCCATTCAATGGTTTGCTGACAAATTTTCAGCTAAAAAAAATGCCAGCATTGTAAGCTGGCATTTGATGTTTTTATAAGTCAAGAATTATTCTGCTGGTTGTTCAGCTGGAGTAGTTTCTGTAGCCGTATTTGCTGGAGCAGGTGTTTCAGTTGCCGGTGCAGCAGGAGCAGCTGGTTTTGGAGCAGCTGTTTCCGTGTCGTCAATAATTTTAGTATCAGCATTTGAAGTGAAACTTAAGCTGGAGAATAAAATCAACACGATTAAAAGCGTAGCCAAAGTCCAAGTACTTTTATCTAAAAAGTCAGTAGTCTTTTGAACACCTCCCAATTGTTGAGATCCACCCAATGTAGAAGACAAACCACCACCTTTAGGATTTTGAACCATTATCACTACTACTAAAAGAAAGCATACTATTGTGATTAGTACTAAAAAAATTGAAAACATAATGCTATAATTAATTGTTATTTTGTTGTATAAACTTAATATCCGAAATTCGGTCTGCAAATAAACTACTTTTTTCTGGATATTTCAAAATTAATATTTCATAAGCTTGAATTGCTTTCTGATATTTCTTTTGTTCGAGGTAAACTTTGGCCAAAGTCTCGGTCATCAAGTACGAAGTGTCGCCTTCGGGTTGCTGCAAAACTATTGGAGTTTTCTCGGTTTGCTTGATGGGTGGGATCTTCGGATTGGCTTCTATAAATTTATCGATAATCTCCAGTTTTTTCTTTTTCTCTAGCTCTTTTTCTTCCGATTTTTCTTCGATTGAAGCATTTTCACGATTTATCGGATTGAAACTAGCCAGTTGCAACCATTCCTGGAAGGAATGTTTTTCCTCCTTGGAAAAATCCAACGGCTTTCCAATTTCGAGCTTTTCTTCGACAGCTTCTAATTTGGACTCTTCTTGTTTATCGTCTTCCTGAATTTTAATTTCAGATTCAACTCCAGGGGAAGCTTCCTTTATGGAAGTCAATATGGATTGTTCCAATTTATTGATGGGCTCCGGTAGTTCTTCTGCAACGGGTTCTTCAATTTTTACAGATTTACTACGGACAATAACTTCACTTTCGTTGACAATTATATTATTGATGACTGCTTCCTTTTCTTCCAGGAAAGTCTTTTGAAGCGTTGCAAAATTGCCACTTGTAATAAAATCAAACAAGATGCTTCTGTCTGTCGTATAAGAAGCCGTAACTCTTAAGGCTTGATTGTATTGGAAACTGTCCTGATTGTAAAGTCCTTTCAGGTATAAAGCACGGGCACCTTGAAAATAAGGAAATTCTTCAACAATTCGATCCAAAGACAAGGTGTGCTTGTCATTGATAGCATTCGGTTTGTTGAGTAAATACGTTAATTCAGAAGTGTTCAAGTTCTTGTCTTTTATTAAATTACCATTTGGCCAATGACTCATTAAAGATATCCTGTGTGATCCTTTCAAAAATGGTATCAAGCGCTTCGGTTAATCTTGCTCCTACAAGTTGTTCGTCTCCTTTGTAATCAAAGAAAAAGCTGAAGGATTTTTCAAAATCATCGGCCTCTTTCTTCTTGTTGGTGAAACGGACATTTACCCGGATGGTCAATCGGTTTTGGGCCGCTCGTTGGTCAGCTGTGGCGGTCATAGGGCTGATCCTGTAGTCCGTAATTTCTCCTTCGTAAACAAGATCACCACCGGAATTTGTCAAGCTCAAATTGGTTTGGTTCTGTATAAGATCCTGCAAAGCACGTGTGAATTTCAGTTCAATTCCAGGTTCAACCAAGTCGGAACTGTTCTGGAAATAATTTACCTGAAAAGTCTTTGCGTCAATCTTCCCTGTTCCCGTAAAATTATAAACGGAGCAACCATTAAAGGCCAGTACGATTAAAGCTAGAAGGGCAATATGTCTTAATTTGTTCATTTTGTTTTTTAAAAAGATTCAAATATACTATAAATCAAATTGTTTTATTTTTCGGTACAGGGTTCTTTCGGAAATTCCGAGTTCGTCTGCTGCGGCTTTGCGTTTTCCCTTGTTTTTTTCCAATGATTTCTTGATCATTTCGATTTCCTTTTGCTCCAATTTCAGAATTTCTTCTTCCTCAACGGTTTCTGCAAAAAGATAATTGTCTTCTTGTTCATGGAAATCATTTTTTGGAACGGCATTCTGTACAGGAATTACAGAAAGCTCATCTTGGTCTTCATAATCAATCTCACTGTCATCCTGATGGGAGCCGTAGATTTTCTGAATCAGATTTTTATTGTTTTCCTGGACTTTTGAACTTCCATTCTGCATTAATTCCAAGGTCAGCTTCTTCAAATCGTTCAAGTCACTTTTCATATCAAAAAGGACCTTGTATAAAATTTCTCTTTCCGTGCTGAAGTCATTTTCGCTCTTCTTGTCCTTGATTACTGAAGGCAAATTACTACCTTCAACGGGCAGATAGGATTGCAAGGTCAAAGCTGAAATATCCCGGTTGGTTTCCAAAACAGAAATCTGTTCCGCTACATTCCGCAGCTGACGGATATTTCCGCTCCAACGAAATTTCAATAGAAATTGAACCGCATTATCATCCAATTTAATCGGAGGCATTTTATATTTATGTGCGAAATCTGAAGCAAATTTCCTGAAAAGCAAATGGATGTCGTCTTTTCTGTCGCGCAATGGAGGCAATGGAATGTCAACCGTGCTCAAGCGATAATACAAATCTTCACGGAATTTTCCTTTTTCAATCGCATCAAACATATTTACGTTTGTTGCCGCCACGATCCTTACATCGGTTTTTTGAACTTGAGAAGAACCAACTTTGATGAATTCGCCGTTTTCCAAAACACGAAGCAAACGAACTTGCGTCGTCAAAGGCAATTCTCCAACTTCATCCAGGAAAATAGTTCCGCCGTCGGCTACTTCAAAATAGCCCTCACGAGTGGAAGTAGCTCCTGTAAAAGCGCCTTTTTCATGTCCAAAAAGTTCACTGTCAATGGTTCCTTCTGGAATGGCACCACAGTTTACGGCAATATATTTTCCGTGTTTCCGGTGTGAAAGAGAATGGATGATCTTCGGAATACTTTCTTTTCCGACACCGCTTTCTCCCACAACCAAAACCGAAATATCCGTTGGTGCAACCTGGATTGCTTTTTCAATCGCACGATTTAATTTCGGATCGTTCCCGATGATTTCAAATCGCTGTTTTATGGCCTGAACTGATTCCATATATTTTTTGTTTTTATAGTTTAAGGTTCAACGTTTCGCAAACCTGAAACTTTAAACTTTAAACCTGAAACTTTTTTTTAATTCATTTCACTGTAACCCACAACTTCTCCAATCAAAGTCCCACTCGTGCAACTGTTGATTTTCACATTTACGAATTCTCCAATCTTGTAATTTTCTCTTGGGAAAACCACCGTGATGCTTTGCGAATTTCTTCCTGAGAATTGTGCTGCCGATTTTTTGGATGTTTTCTCGATTAGAACTTCAACGGTTTTTCCAATGAATTCCTCGCTTCTGAACCAACTGTGCTTTTGCTGCAAGTCTACGATTTCTTGTAGTCTTCTGGCTTTTGTTTCTTCCAAAACATCGTCTTCCATCTTTCTTCCTGCCAAGGTTCCCGGGCGTTCCGAATAGGAATACATGTAACCGAAATTATACTTTACAAATTCCATCAAGCTCAATGTGTCTTGGTGGTCTTGTTCGGTTTCTGTTGGGAAACCGGCAATCATATCCTGGGAAATACTGCATTCCGGAATTATCGTTCTAATTTTTGTAATCAAGTCGAAATATTCAGCTCGTGTATGCAAACGGTTCATTTCTTTCAAGATCCTGTCGCTTCCCGATTGAACCGGAAGGTGGATGTGCTTGCAGATATTTGGATATTTTGCAATGACGTGCAAAACACTTTCGTGCATGTCTTGCGGATTTGATGTAGAAAAACGAACTCGCATTTTTGGAAAAGAGGTTGCCACCATTTCCAACAAATTGTCAAAATTCACGGCAGTTGCTTTTTGCATATCAGATGCTTTCTCGAAATCTTTTTTCAAGCCACCGCCATACCATAAAAAACTGTCGACATTTTGACCCAAAAGCGTAATTTCTTTATAACCTTGATTCCAAAGATTCGTGATTTCGGTCATAATACTTTGCGGTTCACGACTTCTTTCGCGACCACGCGTGAATGGAACTACGCAAAACGTACACATATTGTCGCAACCTCTTGTGATGGAAACCAGTGCTGTAATTCCGTTGCTGTTTAAACGAACTGGTGAAATATCGCCATAGGTTTCATCTTTAGAAAGTATAACGTTGATGGCATCATTTCCTGATTCCACTTCGGCAAGAAGGTTTGGTAAATCTTTGTAGGCATCTGGGCCTACGACCAAATCCACGATTTTTTCTTCTTCCAAAAATTGACTTTTCAAACGTTCCGCCATACAGCCCAGAACCCCGACTTTCATTTTCGGGTTGATGCGTTTTACGGCATTGTATTTTTCCAAACGCTTTCGGATGGTCTGTTCGGCCTTGTCCCTGATGGAACAGGTGTTGACCAAAACCAAATCGGCCTCTTCAAGGATCTGGGTCGTATTGAAACCGTTTTCAGATAGGATGGAAGCCACGACTTCGCTGTCTGAAAAGTTCATCGCACAGCCGTAACTCTCGATAAAAAGTTTTTTGGTATTTTCCGTTTTATGTTCTAAAACCAAGCTTTCGCCTTGTTTGTTCTCTTCAATAATCTTTTCCATACGTCTTCCTTCAGCGGAATTTATTCGATTGGCAAAGATAGGATAAATTTAAGAAATATGACAAGTTGGCAGAGTCAGATTTAACAATGTTTTTTGAAGGAAATTTAAAATATTGAAGGTTGAAAAATTCAAAGATTTGGATGGAGCTGAATTTTTGTTTGAAGATTAAGTTTCAAAATAATTATACCTTAATATATATCTTTTTTGATTTTTTCTTAAACGCTTCACTTATCGGCAATGTTAGTCCGGAAGATTCCAATTCCGAGACTTCGGGAAAATGGATTTTAAATTAGCTCAAATGGGTCTCGCTATCCTTCTTTTGGCGGTCCTGGCACCTCGGGAGCATAAAAGATAGTTGGCATCCCAGTGGGAAAACGAATAGTGATAATTAAAGGCGATTCGCTTTTCATGGGAATAAAAAATGTTTTGATTTTAGGGTGTTGAAAATCAGCTATTTTGAATTTAAAAAAATCTTAAAACGCAATATTTAAAAAAATCCTATACTTTTGCGACAGAAATAGAAGCATTATGGCAAAGAATTTAGTGATAGTTGAGTCGCCCGCGAAGGCAAAAACCATAGAAAAATTTTTGGGAAGCGATTACCAGGTGGAGTCCAGTTATGGACACATTGCGGATCTGCCTTCCAAGGAAATCGGCGTGGACGTATTGAACGGTTTTACACCAAAATATGAAGTTTCCCCTGATAAGAAAGCATTGGTTACGAAACTAAAAGGACTAGCAAAAAAAGCCGAAATGGTCTGGTTGGCGAGTGATGAGGACCGCGAGGGAGAGGCCATTTCGTGGCACTTGGCGGAAGAATTGAATTTGAAACCTGAGAAGACAAAAAGGATCGTTTTTCATGAGATTACCAAAACGGCTATCTTGAAGGCGATTGACAATCCGAGGGGAATCAATTATGACTTGGTAAACGCGCAGCAGGCGAGAAGGGTCTTGGACAGGTTGGTGGGTTATGAGCTTTCTCCGGTACTTTGGAGAAAAATCAAAGGCGGTTTGTCGGCTGGAAGAGTGCAGTCTGTTTCGGTTCGATTGATCGTGGAAAGAGAGAGAGAAATCCAAAATTTTAATGCCGTTGCAAGTTATTCAGTCGTGGCTGAATTTGCCAACGAAGCTGGAAAGACGTTCAAGGCTAAATTGCCAAAGAACTTCAATACGAAAAAAGAAGCCGAAGATTTTTTGAATAAAAATATCGGGTCTATATATAAGGTAGCGGATTTGGAAACAAAACCTACCAAGAAATCTCCTGCAGCACCATTTACAACTTCAACTTTGCAGCAGGAAGCAGCGCGTAAATTGTATCTTCCGGTTGGAATCACGATGCAATTGGCACAGCGTTTATACGAAGCGGGTTTGATTACCTATATGAGAACGGACAGTGTGAATCTTTCTGCGGATGCGATGAATGCGGCTGAAGCTGAAATTACCAAGTCGTATGGAAAAGAGTTTTCGAAACCTAGAAGTTTTGTAACGAAAAGCAAAGGTGCCCAAGAGGCGCACGAGGCGATACGTCCAACGGATATGTCGCGTCACACCGTGAATATCGACAGGGATCAAGCGCGTCTGTATGATTTGATTTGGAAAAGAACATTGGCATCTCAGATGAGCGATGCCCAATTGGAACGAACAAATGTAAAAATCGAAGCAAACAATCACGGTGAATTATTTTCTGCGACTGGAGAAGTTTTGCTTTTTGAAGGCTTCTTGAAAGTGTATTTGGAAGGTCACGATGACGAAGACGAAGAGCAAGAAGGAATGTTGCCCGCCATGAAAGTCAATGAGAAATTGCAAAACAATTATATCACAGCGACAGAACGATATTCAAGACCGCCGGCGAGATATACCGAAGCTTCCTTGGTGAAGAAATTGGAGGAACTTGGAATTGGCCGTCCGTCAACTTATGCTCCAACTATTTCAACGATTATCAATAGAAATTATGTTGAGAAAGGCAATTTAGAAGGAAACGAACGAAATTATACGCAGTTGACTTTGCAATCTGGAAAGCTTGGAGAGAAATTATTGAAAGAAACTACTGGTTCTGATAAAGGGAAATTGGTTCCGACGGATATTGGGACGATTGTCACTGATTTCTTGGTAAAGAATTTTGAAAGAATCCTGGATTATAATTTCACGGCAAAAGTGGAACAGGATTTTGATGAAATTGCCGAAGGAAATGTGAATTGGGCAAAAATGATGCAGGAATTCTACGATCAGTTTCATCCAAATGTGAAAGATGTAGAAGCAAATGCGGAAAGAGAATCTGGAGAAAGAATTCTTGGTAAAGATCCAAAAACAGGAAAACCGGTTAGCGTTCGTTTAGGCAAATTTGGACCAATGGCTCAGATTGGCGATGCTGAAGATGAAGAGAAGCAGTTTGCGAGTTTGATGAATGATCAGAATATCGGGAACATTACTTTGGAAGAAGCCTTGAAATTGTTCTTGCTTCCGAAAAATCTTGGAATACATAAAGGAGAAGAAGTGGAAGTGAACAATGGCCGTTTTGGACCTTATGTTCGTTTCGGGAAAATGTTCATCTCGCTTCCAAAAGGAGAAGATCCGCTCGATGTGACTTTTGATAGAGCCAAAGAATTGATTGCAGAGAAAGAGGAGGCTGATGCTCCGATTGCAACTTATAAAAACGAACCTGTTCAAAAAGGGGTTGGCCGTTTTGGTCCTTTTCTTAAATGGAACGGAATTTTCATCAACGTAAGCAAGAAATATAATTTTGACAATCTTTCGCAGTCTGATATCGTGGAATTGATTGAAGATAAGATCCAGAAAGAAATTGATAAAGTTTTACACCATTGGGAAGAAGAAGGCATCAAGGTGGAAAAAGCACGTTGGGGACGCTCGGTTATTACCAAGGGAAAAATCAAGATCGAATTGAGCAAAGATGTTGATGCAACTAAATTGACCTTGGCGGAAGTTCAAGATATGATTGAGAAAAAATCGCCTGCTAAAAAGACTGCGGCGAAAAAAACTACGGCAACTAAAAAACCAGCTGCGAAAAAAGCAGTAGCAAAAAAGAAATAATATATGGAGTTTGATTTTCTATCGCCCTTGGACGATGAAATCCTGGGATTTATAAACAGTCTTACTTCTCAAAATCTGGGGAGCAAGGTTGTCCTGCATTCCTCAAAAGATTTTCCGGACCTGGATAGGATCAATATTGCAATTATTGGTGTTCTGGAGAACCGCAGTTCCAAGCATCAGATAGAGGATGTAAATCTTGATCATATCAGAAAGGAATTGTACAGCTTGTATCCGGGTAACTGGCACGCTTCAATTGCAGATCTGGGAAATATTGAAGCAGGGAATTCTGTTACGGATACCTATTTCGCTTTAAAGAAAGTCGTGGCGGAATTAATCAAAAAGAAAATCATTCCTGTTATAATAGGAGGAACTCAAGATCTGACTTATTCCCTGTACAGGGCATATGATGATTTGGAGCAAATGGTGAATATTGTTGCGATTGATAACAAGTTTGATTTTGGTGTTGCCGACAAGCCGCTTTCTTCGGATTCGTATCTGACCAAGATGATCATTGAAGAGCCAAATAACCTGTTTAATTATAGTAATATTGGTTATCAGACTTATTATAACTCCCAAGAAGAGATCGATTTGGTCGAAAAGTTATTTTTTGACGCTTATCGATTGGGAGAAATATCCAATAATATATCGATTTCGGAACCGGTCTTCCGTGATGCAGATATAATAACTTTAGATTTAACATCTGTAAAGTCTTGCGATTCCGGTAATTTTATTACTTTTACGCCCAACGGATTTAACGGTAAGGAAATATGTTCTTTATCCAGATATGCAGGAATAAGCGATAAAGTGTCATTATTTGGCATATTTAATCACAATAATTCAAAACAAGAGTCTGTCCTGATTGCACAAATCATTTGGTATTTCATAGAAGGCTATCATTACAGGTCAAATGAATATCCTTTTGGAAGCAAGGAGAACTATTTGAAATACATTGTTCCCTTGGAAGACGAGCAATTGGTGTTTTACAAGAGTGACAAGACAGAGAGATGGTGGATTGAAATACCATTTGTTTCCAACGGTAATAATAAATTGAAAAGAAATACGTTATTACCCTGTTCACAAGATGATTATCTGGGGGCTACAAATCAGGAAATCCCTGAGAGGTGGTGGAAAGCACAAAGGAAAAATATTCTCTGATATTGTCTAGATTAGTGAAAATTAGAATTATAACATTGATTTCACATAATCTTAAGTTTTTGTTAATAAAAAAATTGTTTTTTCGAAAAATAATAAATAGGTTTACGGCCTTAAATTAAGAATATATTATAACCCAATTTATATGAAGAAGTTCATTGCATTTGCAGCATTATCATCATTATTATTTAGCTGTGGCTCTAGCGACAAAGGGGAATTAGTAGGAGTGAAAGGAAAGAAATGGCATCCGGAAAAACCTTACGGTATGACATTGGTTCCGGGTGGATCCTATATTATGGGTAAATCAGATGATGATTTAGCTAATATTGGAGATGCTCCGACTAAAACTGTTACAGTACGTTCTTTCTATATGGATGAGACGGAAATCACAAACAGTGAATACCGTCAATTTGTGGAATGGGTAAAGGATTCTACAATTCGTGTGCGTCTTGCTATTATGGCTGACGAGCAAGGTCAGACTGCTGGAACAGGTGGAGGAAAGAAGGCTACCGGTATTGGTGACTTTGCCTTTGCTGATGCTGATCCTGAGAAAATGACTCCATACGATAAATATATGTATGAGAATTACTATAGTGTAGGTACGGAAGATGATATGTACGCTGGTAGGAAGCTGAATAAAAAAGTGAAGCTTATTACAGATACTTCTAAATATCCTGATGAATTTTATTCGGAAGTTATGGATTCAATGTATTTGCCTCTTGAGGAGTCTTACAATGGATTGAGAACTATGGATAATAGCAAGTTGAAGTTTCGTTATACGGAAGTTGATTTGAATGAGGCTGTTAAGAAAAAAGGAAGAAAAGGATTCATCAAGAAATCAGAGCCTGTTGAAATCTATCCAGATACGACTTCCTGGATCAAGGATTTCTCTTACTCTTATAATGAGCCAATGCACAATGATTATTTCTGGCACCAGGCTTATAGTGATTATCCTGTTGTAGGTGTTTCTTGGAAGCAATCGAAGGCATTCTGTGCTTGGAGAACGCTTCATAAAAATGCTTATATTAAATCTAAAAAGAAAAAAGGACGTAACTTGATCAACTCTTTCAGATTGCCTACTGAGGCAGAATGGGAATATGCTGCTCGTGGAGGTCTTCAGTCTGGAACATATCCTTGGGGAGGTCCTTATACTAAGAATGACAGGGCTTGTTTCTTGGCAAACTTTAAGCCTAACAGGGGTGATTATGCAGCTGATGGAGCTTTGTATACAGTAGAGGCCAAGTCATTTGATCCAAACGGTTATAACTTGTACAATATGGCAGGTAACGTAGCGGAATGGACTGATTCATCTTACGATGCTGGAGCTTACGAATTTGTGTCAACAATGAATCCTAATGTGCCGGATGCCAAAAATCAGCGTAAAGTTGTAAGAGGTGGTTCATGGAAAGATGTTGCCTACATGCTTCAAGTTAGTACTCGTGATTTTGAGTACGCTGATACTGCAAGAAGTTATATTGGCTTCAGAACAGTTCAGGATTACATGGGAACCCAGACTACAGGGAACGCACCAAGAAATTAAATTATTAAAACCAACTTTATAAACTATCTAATTAACTAAAAAAAAATTATTATTATGGCATTATTAAGCAAAAAGGCAATGAATTTCGCTTACGGTATGGGAGCGGCAGTTGTAATCATTGGTGCATTATTTAAAATTACTCACTTTGAAATAGGTCCATTAACAGGAACATTAATGCTTTCAATTGGTTTGGTTACTGAAGCGCTAATTTTTGCATTATCAGCTTTTGAACCAGTTGACAACGAATTGGACTGGACTTTGGTATATCCTGAATTGGCTGGTGCTGAAGGAAAGAAAAAAGAAGTTAAGAAAGAAAACCCGGCTGAAGCTCAAGGATTATTGTCTCAAAAATTAGACAACTTGTTGAAAGAAGCTAAAATTGACGGTGAATTGATGGCCAGCTTAGGAAACAGCATTAAAAATTTCGAATCTGCTGCAAAAGGAATCTCTCCAGCTGCTGATGGAATTGCTGCTACAAAAAAATACAGCGAAGAATTGTCTATGGCTGCTGCTCAAATGGAATCTTTGAACAGCCTATACAAAGTACAGTTGGAAAGTGCTTCAAGAAACGCTGAAGCTAACAAGGAAATCGCTGACAACGCATCTAAATTAAAAGATCAAATGCAATCCATGACTGCAAACATTGCTTCGTTAAACAATGTTTATGGTGGTATGCTTTCTGCAATGAGTAACAAAGGATAATTAGTTTTATACTATATTTTCATAAACAAAATAAACTAAACTAATTAGAAAAAATGGCAGGAGGAAAATTAACCCCTAGACAGAAGATGATTAACCTGATGTACTTGGTTTTCATCGCTATGTTGGCAATGAATATGTCAAAAGAAGTACTATCGGCTTTCGGATTGATGAACGAAAAGTTCGAAGCAGCCAATGAATCTTCTAAATTGACAAACGAGCAAATGATGGTGGCTTTGGATGCTAAGGCTACTGAAGCAGGTGGAGAATTTGCTGGTGCTGCTGCAACTGCTCATAAAGTAGAAGCTGCAACTAAAAAATTCTACGATTTCGTGGGTACTTTGAAAGCGGAAACTGTTGCAGGTGTAGAACCAGAAGATGGTAAAATGCCTTATGAAGCAATGGACAAAGCGGATAATATTGATAACAGCTGGTTCTCTGGAGAAGGTTATACAAAAAGAGGAAATGAAGTTATTGCTTCGATCGAAACTTATAAGGCGGATATGAAAGCTGCTTTGGGTAACGAGAAAAAATATGCTGCAATCCTTAATCAAGTGAACAAAGCATTTGATCTTTCTGATGTTGCTAACAAAGAAGGTATCAAAATTAAATATTTGGATTACCATTTTAAAGGTTTTCCACAAATCGCTTCTTTGGCTAAACTATCTGCTTGGCAAAATGATGCTAAAAAAGCTGAATCTGATGTAATCAGTGCTGCTTTAGGAAAAGCAGCGGTTCAAGCCGCTTCTTACAGTAACTATCAAGCAATTGTAGTTCTTGAGAAAAATGCTTATTTCCAAGGAGAGAATGTAAAAGGAAAAGTAGTTTTAGGTCGTTACGATGAAAACACTAAGCCTACATCATTTAAAGGTCCTGGTAAATTGGAAAATGGTCAAGCTGTTATCTCTTTAACTGCTGGTTCAGTAGGAGAACAGTCAATCAATGGAGAATTTACATTTACTGAAGATGGAAAAACAATTCCATTGAAATTTGCTGGAAACTACGTTGTAGTGCCTCGTCCAAATTCAGCTACTATTTCTGCTGATAAGATGAACGTTGTTTACCGTGGTGTAGTTAACCCTATTACGATTTCATTTGCTGGAGTTTCAGATAACAATGTTACGGCTTCTGCTCCTGGAATGACAAAAGGTTCTGGAACTGGTAAATATAACATCAGCCCTGGACAAGGAAATGAGTTGACTATCAATGTTAATGCAAAATTACCTGATGGAAAATCTGTTTCTGACAAGAAAGTATTCAGAATTAAAAGTATTCCGGCTCCGGCTGGTGCAATTGGTGGTGTAGTTGGTTTAACAAAAGGTCAGAAATCAAGACTGGAAGTTTCTCAAGTTACAGCAGTATTGCAAGATTTTGATTTCGCTGTTAATTTAAAAGTTGTTCAATTTAGCTTCAAAGTTCAAGGACAACCTACTGTCGTTGTTAATGGGGACAGAGTTAATGCTCAATGTAAAGCTGCTCTTGCTAGAGCTTCAAGAGGTGATCAAGTTACCATATCTGAAATCAAAACCAAATTGGAAGGTTCAGATATCAACTTGAAGCAAACAGCTCCTGTAATTTACGAAATACAATAAAACACATTACGTTTGCGTTTATTTCTCAAACACTTGAATATAGATACCATGAATTTAAAGAAAATTTTAGTAGTCGTTTTTGCCACAGGAAGTTTTACTTCTTTTGCACAATCTAATTTATTGAATGCAAGAACACCAGATGAGATTGGTAAGAAAACTGCAGCTCAATTGGTTTCTGATAACGACAAGCCATTACCTTATGGATTTGTTGATGATAGAGATGTGTTAATGGGTAAAGCTGTTTGGGAAATTATCGACTTGGATGAAAGAATAAACTTTCCATTGTATTTTCCTGTAGATACGGCTAATATCGGTACCGATAGAAGATCTTTGTATGATGTTCTGATCAAAGGTATCAAAGCTGGGAAAATCACTGAAGTATATGCTGATAGTTATTTCACTACTAAAAGACCTTTGGCTGATTTGGAAAATACTTTCAAATTCAGAGATACTCTTGATGCAGGTAGAGAAGAATTGAATGCAAACCGTGATCTTTATTATGGTACTAAAGTAGCTGCCAAACCAGCTAAGAAGAACAAGAAAGGTAAGATTATCTCTCCGGCTACTGAAGCTCAGGATATTCCAGCTCAAAAGCAATTGGATCCTCAATTCATTGATGAAAGAGTTTTGTCTGGATATAATGTTTCTGGTTACAAGATTAAAGGATACTGGTATTTTGACAAACGTCAAGGTGAATTGAAATACAGGCTTCTGGGTATTTGTCCATTGGCTCCTGAGGCAAAGGAATCTACTTCTGATAATCCAGATGTAATCGAGTTGTTCTGGGTTTATTTCCCGGCAGCTAGAGATGTATTACATGCTTCTTATGCTTTCAATGACAGAAACTCGGCAATGCCAATCTCTTTTGACAGGCTGTTGAATTCCAGACGTTTTAACTCTACGATTTATCAAGAGGAAAACGTTTACGGAGACAGATTGATTGAAGATTATATGAAAGACAACTCGCAGATGCAGTTGTTGGAATCTGAAAGAGTGAAAGACAAGATCAGGGATTTCGAACAAGATATGTGGAACTACTAATTAGATTCCATTATTAAAACATAAAACTCTTACCGATAAGGTAAGAGTTTTTTTATTTTTGCTGTATGATAGATTATTTAATTATTGGTTCGGGGATTGCAGGAATTGCTTTTGCAGAGACTTGCATTCAAAATGGGAAAAGTATTCTTGTATTGGATGACAATTCCCAAAATTCTTCCAAGGTTGCGGGGGGATTGTACAATCCGGTTATCCTAAAACGATTCAGTAAATTGGAAAATGCGCAGGAGCAATTGATCTTGCTTAATTCTTTCTACGCTTCAATTGAAAAGAGAATAGATGTGAAAATCAATTTTCCCCTGCCTATCTTGAGGAAATTCTTCTCAATAGAGGAACAGAATAATTGGTTTATTGCTTCCGACAAGATTGGGCTGTCACCATTTCTTTCTACCAATATACTTTTCAAGCAATATGTGGGCATTGATGCTCCTTATGGATATGGTGAAGTACTTCAGACGGGTTATCTTGATACGGCTTTGCTTTTGCATAAGTTCAGGGACTATTTGAAAGGGAATAATTTATTCCGAGAAGAGGCTTTTGATTATGATGCATTGGAAATCAATACTGATTTTGTTCAATACAAGGATGTCATTGCAAGACACATCATCTTTGCCGAAGGTTTTGGAATGCATTCCAATCCTTTCTTCAAGCATCTCCCACTTGATGGGACAAAGGGAGAACTTTTTATAATCAAGGCACCCGGTTTGAATCTTGATGTCATCGTCAATACTAGTGTTTTCATCCTGCCTTTGGGAAATGATTTGTTCAAAGTCGGTGCTACCTACAATTGGGCAGACAAGACCGATTTGCCTACCGAAGAAGGAAGACAGGAATTGATTTCCAGAATAAAGGAAATATTGAATTGTGATTTTGAAATCATCGAGCATTTTGCTGGAGTTCGTCCGACGGTCAAGGACAGGAGACCCTTGATAGGGACACATCCTGACCATCAAAATATTCATATTCTAAATGGTCTGGGTACAAGAGGGGTCATGCTTGGTCCATCGATGGCCAATGTGCTGTATGAAAACATTGAAAATGGCAGACCTCTTGAAAAGTCCTATGACATCAAAAGATTTGCCAATAAAAAGTGATTTATTTTTTGAAATTCTTGTCGTAGGAAACAAACATATTGATGTAGATACTTCTTGAAAGGCGCATCACGAGAGGAAAAGATACGATTATTGCACCCAGTATGACTGCGAAATTGACAAGCATGCTCCTGCTGAATTGGAAGCAGATGATGAAGGCGATTATTCCGATGCCTACGTTCAATCCATAACTGACGTACATCGCCCCATAAAAGAAGGAAGGTTCAATCTGGTATTTCAATCCGCAATGGCTGCATTTCTCTTTCATCTTGATGATTTTGCTCAGATGCAACAGGTTTTGGTCCTCGTACATGCTCTCATTCTGACATTTAGGACAAGTTCCTGTTAAAATGCTATATAATTTGGATCCTTTTTTTAACATTTGCAAAAAATTTGATTGGGCCATATTTGGATGCTACAAATTTACATTATAATTGAGGTTTAAATCCTTAAATCTCGCAATCTTTTAATCAATTTTAAATGCTTAATATACACAATTTGTCGGTTTCCTTTGGAGGAACTTATTTGTTCGAAGAAGTTACCTTCCGTTTGGGAGCTGGTGACAGGGTTGGTCTTGTTGGAAAAAATGGTGCAGGGAAATCTACCATGCTGAAGATACTGGCTAAAGATTTCACGCCGGATTCAGGTGCTATTTCCCAAGAAAAGGAAGTTCGCATGGGATTTCTTCGTCAGGATATTGATTTTGAACAAGGTAGAACTGTTCTGGAAGAAGCGTATCAGGCATTTACAGAAATCAAAGAGGTTGAGAAAAAGCTCGAGGAAATCAACCATCAATTGGTTACCAGGACGGATTATGAAAGTGAAGAATACAGCCAGATCATTGAAGATTTATCTGACTATACTCATCGTTTTGAACTGCTGGGTGGTTATAATTATGTAGGGGATACCGAGAAAATCCTTTTGGGATTGGGTTTCAAAAGGGAAGTATTCAATAATCAAACCGAAACCTTCTCTGGAGGTTGGAGGATGCGTATCGAATTGGCAAAACTGCTTTTGCAATCGAATGATATCCTGCTTCTGGATGAGCCTACCAATCACCTGGATATTGAGAGTATCATTTGGCTGGAGAGCTTCTTGCGTAATTTTCCAGGAGTGGTGGTGATTGTCTCGCACGATAAGATGTTCCTGGACAATGTAACGAACAGGACCATTGAAATTTCATTGGGCAAGGCATACGATTTCAATAAACCTTATTCTCAATATCTGGAACTGCGTCACGAGATTCGCGAAAAACAATTGGCTACCCAGAAAAATCAGGCAAAGAAGATTGAGGAAACGGAGAAACTGATTGAGAAATTCCGTGCAAAGGCTTCCAAGGCTTCGATGGCGCAATCGCTTATCAAGAAGCTGGACAAGGTGGAACGCATTGAAGTGGATGAAGACGACAATTCGGTCATGAACATCTCTTTTCCGGTTTCGAAAGTACCAGGCCGCGTAGTGATAGAAGCTGAAGATGTTACGAAAAGTTATGGTGACAAGACAATCTTGAAGGATATTTCACTTTTAGTGGAAAGAGGCAGCAAGATTGCCTTTGTGGGACAGAATGGTCAGGGGAAATCGACTTTTATCAAGGCTATTGTAAACGAATTCGAATACGAAGGGAATATAAAACTGGGCCATAATGTCCAGATCGGCTATTTCGCACAGAATCAGGCAGAGTATCTGGATGGAGAAATCACCTTGTTGCGAACGATGGAGGATGCTGCTACGGATACCAACCGCTCCAAAGTGCGCGATATGTTGGGGTCTTTCCTTTTTAGGGGAGATGATGTGGAGAAGAAAGTGAAGGTACTTTCAGGTGGTGAACGAAACCGTTTGGCACTTTGCAAACTATTGCTGCAACCCATCAATGTTCTGGTGATGGATGAACCTACGAATCACCTTGACATCAAGTCTAAGAATGTATTGAAGGCGGCCTTGCAGAAATACGAAGGGACTTTGCTTCTGGTTTCGCACGACAGGGATTTTCTTCAGGGAATGTCGAACCTTGTGTATGAATTCAGGGACCAGAAGATCAAGGAGTATCTTGGAGACATCAACTTTTTCTTGGAACAACGCAATATGGAAAATATGCGCGAGGTGGAGAAAAGGGATATTGCGAAAAAGGAAGCTCCGAAGGACAACAAGGCTTCGTATGAGGACCAGAAGAAAAACAAGGCACTGCAGAACAAGTTGAGCAAGGTGGAAAGCCAGATCAAGCAGTTGGAAATTGATATCCAGAAAGACGACAAGGCGCTTGCGGCAAACTATGACAAGCATATTGAGGATGCGTCGTTTTTTATGGCGTATAACAAGAAGAAAAAGGATTTGGACCGGCTTTTGGAGGAATGGGAAGCCGTTCAGATGGAGATTGAGAATGCATAATTAGATAGCCGGGATTGTTTCCGGCTTTTTTATTATTTGTAGACTATTTCGATTAAATCAATTTGCTTTTGGTTTGATGTTTTTAGAATTTGGTTAGATTTGTTGAAGAAGAGGAATTATACAATCATATCATCGCCGCTCCTAAGTCATCTAAAACATCGAAATGTTATTTATCATAAGAAATCCAGAAATTAGAAATATCATTTTTATTTTTATAATATCATTGATCATCTTGTCCTTTGTTATCAAAAAGCTTTCAGACGGTTTTCTTTACCTTTATTTGGATGATACGAAATCTAAGAGTGTACAATATTTGCTATTGGTTTTGCATTGGGGATTGTCTGTTTTTCTTGCTTTAGCCTTGCCCGAGGTTTTATTGGTGAAATATGTTTTTTTTCGGGAATTGTTTTTAGAAAGTCAGTTTTGGAACCTTACAGCTAATGTGTTGATTCTGTTGGTTTCTGTTGTTATAATTTCATTTGTGTTGCGTTTATTGTTTATATCGGGTAAAAATTCTTGAGCAGTAATTTTGAAAATATTTTTAAATGCTTGTAAATTAGAACATATATAAAATCGAGTCCATAAGTATTATTCAAATGAGTGATAAAGAAAATATCTGGAAAAGTTTTGCAATAACAACTGATGGCAGATTCGTTAAAAGGGAGGAAGCTTGGCTTTCGGACAGAACAGAAATAAGGTATAAGTGTTGGAGCATTTTTTTTGATTATTACAACATTACTTCTGGTAAGTTTAGCCATAGAATGACACGTGTTATTGCGCCAATTATTGCTGTGGATGATTTCAGATTTGAACTTTATAGGAATGGTTTTGTTCGGAAAATTGAGAAGATATTCGGAGCCCAAGATGTAGAAATTGGTCGTGCTGAATTTGATAAGGCTTTTGTCATCAAAACAAACAACGAATTTAGGATTAAGACCTTGCTTCAAAATCAAAAAATAAGAAGCTTGATTGAAGCTCAAAAAGATGTAAGCATCATCATTTCAGATCAAAAAGGTATTTGGGAAGGTAATCTCCCGAAAGGCGAATTGGAGCTGGCCTATTATGCTGATGGAGAAATTAAAGATTTTGAAGTTTTTAAATCGCTGTTGCTTCTTTTCAAGCAATTGTTGGATAAACTTGAAGAAATGGATGCTGTAAAGAACTCCAATCGCTCGGATATCCATAACGCTGATGATTTGTAATACGTGCCTACAAAATAATCAAACTGCAAGTCTAAAACTTGCAGTTTTTTGTTTTAAATATCATTTTACGACATATAACAGTGTTAGCAAGAGGTGAAAGATGAAAATGCTATGTTTAAGTATCATTTAATCAATCAAAAAATCAATCTATGAAACAAATTTTCACACTTACACTTGTCTTGTTGGCATTGTTCTTAAATGCACAAACAAATCCAGTTACATCCTAATACGTTTGATCCTGGCAAGGTGAATAAAAGAACTATCGTCGAAAATGTATTCTCTTTATCAGGAAGACCAGAAATACAGGTTGGAACTGGGCAAATTGAAAAAGGAAAAGGCTTTCCAAAAAGACTGGACAGCTTATCGGTTCTCATTAAAATAAAGGATAGTTCTAATCTTGCTTTTATACTGGAGTATTGAAAGTTATACGTCTAATTTGTCAGAAGCAGCATTGCTTTTGAAGAAGTCTAAAAAAAAATGGAATGACATAAATAAAGCAAAATGGATTGACTTAGATGCTGGACTCTTGAAAAGATTGCAAGCCCAAAATCTTGTGGTTTCTTTATGATTTTTGAAAATATGATGTGATTGCTTTCGGTTACCGCGATTTTAACGTTGTTTTAAAAATAATTAAAATTTTAAATTGTAACTTAACTTGTTTCAAATTAACACCTAAAGATTGCGATTATGAGAGTTTTACTTTTTATATTCCTTGTTGTCACGATGCAATCCTGTGCGACAAAAAAGGATACAAAGAAGCGTTTGCTTCCTGACGGAATAAAGTCGGCCACGGAAGAAAGGTATGAAGTGGTGGGAAATCAGAAAAAACTTTTGTCTAAAAAGGAAATGGTTTTTACGAAAAATGGCCGTATCAAATCTTCCAAAACCGTTGATGGTTCGGGTAAACTATTACAGGAAACCAAAAAGAAATTATGGTTCGTAGAGGAAACCTCTCCGGGTAAAGAAAAGCTATATCGTAAAACACGTTGGAAACCAAAACAACGCGAACGCATCAGCAGTTATGCAAAAAAGCGAGACAAGGAAAGCGAAAGTATTTATCATTATAATAAAGACGGGACGATTGCCAAGATTGTAGATAATTTTAAGTCGTTCCAGACGCAGTATTTCTATTATTCAGGCAAAGAACTCACTAAAATTGTTACCAAGGACAAGGACGATAAACTTATAGATGAAGTCTTGATAAACTGTGCGAAAAAAGATGAGAAAGGTGCTTGCTTGAAAGAAACCAGAACTTCCATTCAGAAGAATTATAAAGAAGAGTTGCTTTTTACTCCGGTTTATGATAGATGAGATTATTACGGTATTTTCTTAGACAAAAAAACGGCAAGGTAGATGTTGCAGTTTTTTTGTGGAATGCTATGAGAATTGTCTTAGTTTTGTTTTGAGGGTTTGAGGGTTTCAATCAATACCATCCCAAGATATGAACAAAAGTAAAATTGAAATAATACCTTTCTCTGACGAACATAAAGAGGCCATAAAGATCTTGAATTATGAATGGCTTGAAAAGTATTTTCGTGTAGAGCCAGGGGATAGGAAATCGCTTTCGAATCCGAGGGAGCAGATTATAGGCAAGGGAGGTTTTATCTTTTATGCCCTATTAAATGGTGAAATTGTTGGGACGGCTTCTTTGCTCAAGAAGGGTGAGTCGGTTTTTGAATTGGGCAAAATGGCAGTATCTGAAAAAGCACGAGGATATGGAATTGGAACTCTTTTGCTCGAACATTGCTTGGAGTTTGCCAAACAAAATGAGATGGAGAGTTTGATTTTGTATTCGAATGCTCAATTGGAATCGGCGATTCATCTTTATCGCAAATATGGTTTTCATGAAATTGAATTGGAAAAAGGACTTTATGAAAGGGCCGATATTAAGATGGAAAAGCGGATGTTGTAGGCTGATTCAAAGCAATTGACTTTACTTTATCAGTCCGATCCTTTTTGAGTGTTCAATCGCTTCGTTGCTGTCTTGGAAATAACATACTTCCACACCAAGGCTTTCAATGTTTTTCATCGTGGCGATAGCCTTTGCTTTTTTAGTTTTCCCGGTCTGGCGAATATAGACGGCCTTGACATTTACGGGGAAAATCTTGCAGATATTTTCGTACAAGTAGGGGTCTTCCTGAGAATCATCACCCAGAAGTGTGTAGCAGAGGTTGGGGTAGAACTCCAGAATGTGTTTTATCTTTTCGAACTTGTGGTTGTGGTCACCCCGGCCGGTGATAAAGAAATCGGTCAGGCTGGTCTTGATATCCTTCAGAAGCATTACGGCTCGCGGAAGCTGGTGCAGTTCGGTAAATTGGACGATGAATCGATACAGGTTCCATTCGCTGCTTGAAACGTAGAAGAAGGCGTTTTTTTCGTCTTTCTTGTTTCGTCCGGAAGAACTCAAGGCTTGGTAATGGGGAACAACGCCGTCGAAAATCTTGCGGTCGTTTACATTCCTGAACAATAATATATAAAGTTTCTTGAATGGATTCCGGGTATGCGATACCAGGAAAGTGTCGTCAATATCGGAGATGAAACCCAATGTGCCAGTATGAGGACGAACGTAACTTCCCTTTACGCTTATTTCTTCACCTTCGTGAAAAATACTCACGCGATAATCCATCCAACCATAGCCAAGGACTTCCTTTATGGGAATGCAGAATTTAAAATAGCCATCGTCTAAAGTTTTTGTGTGGATTTTTATGCCTTCACGTTCCAGATACACGTCGGCATTGCCCTGCGTCTTGATGCGAAACATCCGGATAACGGACTTTGCATTCCTGAATTTTTTCTTCTGAAAATCATAATCTTCCTTGGTTGTAGGCTTGAAAACGTGGCCCATGACGATCAGTTCTTCTTCATTGGCATATCCGCGGTATAATTTTAAGACAGGCTTCATTTTTAATATTTTTTTATACTACAAATTAGCTAAATTTACTCAATAAAAGAAATAAAGCTGTGAAAAAGAATATCTTGATGGTGGTTAATCCGATTTCGGGTGATATGGACAAGGCCGAGTTTACCGAGACTGCAAGACTTTTTGCAGAAAAGGAACATATGGACTTTTTTGTTTATGAGACCACGGGTAAAAATGATGATGCAAAGATCAGGGAGGCCTGTGAAAAATACAATCCGCACAGGGTTTTGATTGCCGGAGGAGATGGTACGATCAAGATGGTGGCCGATGCGTTGCAAGATGTGGATGTGGTGCTGGGAATCCTTCCGGCGGGTTCGGCAAACGGATTGTCTGTTGATTTGAATCTTCCTTCGACATTGGAGGAAAATCTGAATATTGCATTTCATAATAATTTTATGGAGATGGACATGGTGTGCATCAATGAGGTGAAAAGCCTTCACCTGAGTGACCTCGGACTGAATGCACAATTGGTCAAGAATTATGAAGAGAGCTCGACCCGCGGTATGATGGGATATGCGCTTCAGGCGATTACCACCTTGAGCGAGCAGGAGGAACCTTTTACGGCGACAATCCAAGCCAACAATACCTCGATTGAAACCGTTGCAAGGATGATCGTGATTGCGAACTCGCAGAAATACGGGACGGGTGTCACGATCAACCCGAACGGAAAGATGAACGATGGAAAGTTTGAAATCGTGATTCTGAAAAATCTGGACCTGCTGGTTTTTGGCAAGATCATCACGGGAAACATACCTTTGGATTCTGATGATGTCGAGATTATTTCAACCGAAAAAGCCACGATCACGACTAATTTTCCGGTGAGCTTCCAGATTGATGGGGAGTATATCGGGAAAGAGAGCAGGCTGGACATCCATATACTGCATAAGCAGATGAAAGTGGCAGTGCCTTAGGTAGTATGATAAAAAAGATTCAGATAAGAACTGCTCCAATTTCCTTGAATTTATTTTGGAAAATTGGAGCAATTTGTTTACTCCTTGTTCAAACCCGTAAAAGGCCTGTAGTCCTTTCCCAGTGGAACCATGCATTTAACATCCCTGTCCATGTACCATTCCAGGCAATACCCTTTTGGATCCACTTCGTGTTGCTCTAGAAGCAAATCGAATGCACGCTTTATACCGTCCAGGTTTTCTGCATAATTGGCAATAAATAAAGTATTATAGGGTCCGTTTTTGATGGTGAAGGTTTCCAGAGCAGATAATTCATTTCCGTCGGTTTCCATAATATCGGCGGCGGCCTTGTAGATTATAGAACCGTCTTCGGCCGGCCATGATACGCCATAATAATTGCGGCGTTCATTTTGCGGTAGCAAGGCATGCAATTCTTCGTGTGCGACTTGGATGCCATCAGGAAAACTGCTTGCCGTTACGCAATAGGTCTTGACGTCATGCTGAAAGGTAAAACTTTCCATAATAGTGAGGTTTTGGTTTTCTCAAATTTAGTCAAATTTTAAGCTATCGAATATTAAAATTAAATTAAAAAAGAAACAATATGCGACTAGTAGAATACTATTTCCTTTTGGAATCATCATATAAAGACAATTAATCCAATTCCATTGGATGTTCAGGGTCAATAAATTCATTCTCATTTTTGGAAATGACGATTGCGGCAACCCCATTCCCTATAAAGTTGGTAATCGCACGGGCCTCGCTCATAAATTTATCTACCCCTAAAAGAAAGGCAAGACCTTCGAGTGGAATCTTGTGAATAGCTGTCAAGGTCGAGGCCAGCACGATAAAACCACTTCCGGTAACACCAGCCGCACCTTTTGAAGTAATCATTAATAGTCCGATCACGGTGAGGATTTCTCCAAATGTAAGATGCACATTATACAATTGTGCCAGGAAAATAATAGCCATCGACAGGTAGATTGCCGTTCCATCCAGATTGAAGGAATAACCTGTAGGTACCACCAAACCTACCACGGATTTACTGCAACCCATCCGTTCCAGCTTGTCCATCAAGTTCGGCAAGGCAGGTTCGGATGATGAAGTTCCAAGTACGATCAATAGTTCCGCCTTCAGGTATTTGATGAAATCCCAGATGCGTATCTTGTAATAGCGAAGTATGCTTCCCAATACCAGGAAAATAAAAATCGCCATCGTTACATAAACCGTTATCATCAGTTTCCCCAGCGGAATCAAAGTATGTAATCCGAATTTTCCAACGGTGTAGGCCATTCCTCCAAAAGCACCCAATGGAGCAAGGAACATCACAAATTTCAGAGCCTTGAAAACTACTTTCGACCATTTGTATAAGATCGCTACCACGGCTTCCCTTTTTTTATAATAATTCAGGGCAATACCGCAGATGATGGCCAGAACCAAAACCTGGAGCGTGAAATTGCTCAGGAAGAAATCCAGCCAACTAAATTCGGTTGACGTGCCAGAAGTATATTTAGTGGCGTCCTGTATGTCCAGGCCTGTCTTGTCTATTTTCCCTGGTTGGATGATGTAAGCGGCAATAACCCCGATGGCAAGCGCAAAAGTGGTCACGATTTCAAAATAAATCAATGATTTGATTCCAATCCGGCCCACTTTTTTCAAATCCCCCATGCTGGCAATTCCCAAAACAATGGTTAGAAAGATAATCGGACCAATAAAAACCTTTACCAATTGGATAAATGAATCTCCGACGATTTTCATTTCCTGGCCTGTTCCAGGATTGAAATGACCGAGTAAGACCCCACAGATGATGGCAATCAGGACCCAAAAAGTCAGGTTGGTCACTATGTTGAAAAGCAGTCCGTTGTCTTTTTTAGGTTCCAGTTGCATCTTATTTGATTTTGATGCACAATGTAAGGCAATAATTTAAAAGACGGATTATTTTTCGTCTGACTTTACTCTGGCAATCTTCTTTAGGATTTCCCTTGAAGCGGATTGGTACGCTGGTGAATGATTGGCGAAATCCTTCGGCAGTATTTCTTGCAGTTCCGGATAGATCCAATCGTGGAGTTTTCCGAATTCATAAAGGGCTCTCATTGCATACGCTTTTGAGGCAACCTTGGTATCGTTGATGAGCCAGTCGAAACAGGTTTCTATGATTTGCAGGGATTGGTTCTCGGTAAGAAAAACAAGGCCTTTATTTGTATTCCTAAAATGTTCCTTTGCCGAAAACATAGCGATTTTGGAAATGGAACGGATGGCACCTTCGTGTTGGTAAAGTGGAAGCTTTTTGCAAAAATCATCCAGATAATCGGAGAGCCAATTGATATTGTGTTCCAAAACAAGCTCGAGCGTCCAACAGGCCTTGTGGTGGCTTTTGTTCTTGACATCAAGAGCGATTCCCATTAAAACAGGAAGCAATCCAGTATTGGCAATGACTTCTCCCGATAACTTATCGCGAATGGGCCTGTGTGCCGTGCTGTTCTCTAATGCTTGTATGAAAGTTGAAACCTGTGACAAAATTTTTCTTTGAAATGTAAAAGTAATAAGATTGAAGGCTGCTTTTAAATTAAAACCCACTATTGTTTTGGTTTGTGAATGGCGTTAATTACTTCCTAAAACAAATACTCAAAACAAATATTCCCATAATAATTTACTGGAAGTCCAGGATAATAATATCTTGGTGTGGCATTGCCAAAAGCCGTGGCATTCACCAATACCATCGAGGCATATTTTTCGTTCCCGACATTGTTGACCCCAAAAGCAAGCTTGGAAGTAAAGCCTTTGAATAGTTCAAAATTATAGCCCGCTTTTACATTGACCACTTCGTAGCTGTCGCTGTAAACCGAATTGGCATCGTTCAATGGAATCTCATCTACAAATTGATAATCGGCTGAAATGTACAAGCCTATTTTGGTGTTGAACGTAATTCCTGCATTGGCTTTGTTTGCGGGAACTCCTGTCAATTCATTTCCTGAAAAAGCATTGTCGTTGTCAATAAATTCTTTAAACTGATATTTCCCGATGGAGGCAGCAATAAAAGGATTTATAGTTAAAAAATTATTTGCTTTAATGGTATAATCAGCCGAAAGCTCAATTCCCTGATGCAAGGTTTCGCCTGCATTTATGCCGACATATTGGTCGTCTCCAACTCTTTGTGCCACAAGCAAGTCTTTGATCTGCATCGAATAAACCGAAAACTCCGTGTACAGTTTCTTGTCCAATAAATAGAACTTTCCACCGACTTCAAAATTATAACCGCTTTCAGGTTTGATGTCGGAATTGATCGTTCCGTTTGCCGTGAGCGTTTCTTCCACGCTTGGAAGCGAAAATCCTCGGCTTGCTGAAATATAAAGTGTCTTGAGATTGTCAGGCTTGTACAAGAACGAAACTTGAGGTGACCAAATGGCATCGTAGCTGTAGTTTTCCGTGAAGGCGTCTTCGGTCGGAAAAGTAGTATTCAATTCAAATTGCGTCTTGTTGATGTTCAATCCGGTTTGTAGTTCGAATTGCTCCGAAAGGGAAAATCGCATCTGGGCAAAAGCATTATAGAAATTTCTTTTCTGGTTGTTCCGGGTGAGTTTGTTTCCTTCCAGGCTTCCAAGTCCGTTGTTGCCTTCGTAAAGATTTTCGAGCGTCCGTCCGGTATAATCATCCCGAAAATACTCTACTCCAAAATTGAAATTACTTTTTATTTTTCCGATGGAGAAATTTCCTGAGAAAGCAGTCCTTCCACCATAGGCAAAATTGTATTGGCGAAGCACGTCAAAAGGTCTGGGCTCATTGTTGTCCTTGTAATTGACGAAAATTGAGGTTGCATTGTCTAGGTTTTTACTGATCTCAAAATCATACGATAATCCTCCCAAGACTGATTTGTATTGCTTGAATCCTTTTGAAGCGACCCAAGTCGGTGCTCCAGCTTGTGGATCATTGTCGAAGGTTTCCCTGTTGATGGAACTAGGAATAAAAGCCTTCAAATAAGTGTGATTGAAGAAATAGCTGAACTTGCTTTTTTCCTTTCGAAATAATTCGCCAGCCAGTGTAATTCCTTCGCGATTATAGGAACTGTTTTCACGCCAGCCATCCGTTTTTAAATTGTGATAGCTGATGTTGAGGCTTGAATATTTGGTGTTTGATCCGTAGTTGAATGTGTTTTTCACCAATCCGAACGAACCGTGAACCGTGCTGATGCTTGCGGTATTTTGATAAAGGTTGTTTTTTGGAGTGATTAAAATTGCCCCACCCAAACCTGCTCCGTAAATACTCGAAAGGGGGCCTTTGATAATTTCAACTTGGCTGATGTTTTCCAAATCGATGTCTTCTATAGTGGTTTCGCTATTGCCCGAAGTCAGTGGAATATTGCCGTAGAAGGCTCTGATTTTATTGGTTCCGTAAGGTGTCCTTGCGCCAATTCCCCTGATGGAAATCCTGTTTGTTGTAATGTTGGCGGATTGCATAAATACGCCTGGTATTCGGTTTATAACGGTAGAAATATCGGTGTTGTTGTTGCTTTGCAAATCTTTTTCTGAAAGGATTCCGATGGATGCCGGAGCATTCAGCAAGCTGTCGTTGATGTGGAAATTGCTGATGGTTACTTCCTTCAGGATCTGGCCTTTTGGAACGGTGTCGGTCTGTGCAAATAATTTTGAGGCGAATAAGGATAGTAGTAGAAGGTAATAGTTTTTCATTTTGGTATAGATTTATAAACACAAATTTCCACAGATTTGGAGTGCTTCATCTGTGGAAATTTGTGAAATCCGTGTTTAAAAAGATTATTTATTGGCACGTATTTGCCAAATCGTATTTCCGCTATCGTCGTTTACCAAAAGCGAACCGTCGTTCATGACGGTTACGGCAACCGGACGGCCATAAACTTCGGCCTTTTCCTCGTCGGCAATAAATCCGCTAAGGAAATCCTGTGGCTTGCCAGAAGGTTTCCCGTCCTTAAAGGGTACGAAAAGCACCTTGTAGCCACTCAATTTCGATCTGTTCCACGATCCATGCTGGCCTACAAAGGCACCGTTTCTATAGTGTGAAGGAAAAGCTTCCTTGTCATAAAATGCAAGGCCTAGTGAGGCGGTATGGGCATTTACGGAAACGTCCGGAACAATTGCTTTCGCAACCAAATCTTTGCCTTGTCCTTTCATACGAGGATCGGCAATCTGTCCAAAATAGGAGTAGGGCCAACCATAGAAACCGCCTTTTTTTACGCTTGTGATATAATCAGGAACGAGCTCGTCGCCCAAATCGTCACGTTCGTTAACGGCTGTCCAAAGTTCGTTGTTTGCAGGATTCCAGTCCATCCCTACGGGATTTCGCAATCCGCTTGCATAAATGATTTCGCCTGTTCCATCAGGATTGATTTCCAGGATATTGGCTCGGCGCTTTTCAACATCCATTCCGTGTTCTGCATTGTTGCTGGCAGAACCCACAGAAATATAGATTTTTGAACCATCGGCATTGGCAAGCAAATTCCTGGTCCAGTGGTTGTTGTAGCCTCCGGCTGGAAGCTCGACAATCTTCTGGCCTTTTCCTTCCAATTTCAAATCGCCTTCTTTATAAGGGAAACGATACAATCCGTCTGTGTTGGCGATGTAAAAATAGTTTTTGAGGATAAGCATCCCAAAAGGCATATCAAGACCATCCTTGAATATTTTTCGGGTTTCAAAAGTGCCGTCTTTGTCTGCATCGCGAAAGACGGTGATACGATTTGCACTGTTGAAAGTATTGCTTTCTACTACAAATATATCGTTGTTTGGTGCGATATAGCTCCATCTGGGATTCTTTAAATCGCCTGCAAATTTGGTTACCGTGAAACCTTCTGGGGCAACTGGCGTCCTTCCGTCAGGCCAATCTTTCATCCCGCTTCTTTTGGTTACGGATTTGGAGGAATAAGGAGCAGGAAGCGTGATAGCGCCAACGGCCGTTTTTACAGTTGTGGCTCCCTGTTGGGAGGCTTCTTTTTTTTCTTCCTTGGAAATTTGTCCGTTGCAGGAAGTAAATGCAAATGCGGATAGGAATAAAAAAGGTAACGTTTTGATTTTCATAGCTTGTGGAAATTTAGGGGTTTGTTCTTTTTCAAGTCTGAAATTACTTCTTTTATTTTTTTTATCTCTTTAATCGATTGAATATTAAAATATTTTTAACATTAATAAATTTATAATAAATCTCAAATTAATTATAAAATAGCTGTAGGGGTTTTTAGTATATTTGCACCTTATACTTAAAATGATTTATTGTGATACAAATCCACGACAAGCACTTCGTTCCGTTTATTTCGGCTGAAGAAATTGATTTTGCATTAGTGAACATGGCAAAACAAATGGATGATGATTTTTTTGATGAGATTCCAGTATTTATAGGTGTTTTGAATGGTTCATTTATGGTTTTGGCCGATCTGATGAAGCATTACCGAGGAATGTGTGAAGTGAGTTTTGTGAAGATGGCTTCATATGAGGGAACTCAAACTACAAATGCAGTGAATGAATTGATCGGTTTGAATCAGGACTTGACGGGTAGAACCGTAGTCATAGTGGAAGATATCGTTGATACGGGAAATACAATCGAAGTATTGAAAGAAATATTGAAGGGACAAGATGTAAAACATTTCAAGATTGCAACCTTGTTCTTCAAGCCAGAAGCCTACAAGAAAGACATAAAGCTTGATTATGTTGGCATAAGGATTCCAAATAAATTTATTGTAGGTTACGGATTGGATTATGACGGACTCGGGAGAAATCTACCGGATGTTTACCAGCTTGCAGAGTAAGAATTTAGAAATCAGAATTTAGAATAACATACAACAACACAATTAACAACAACAACTTTTTAGAAAAAATGATCAACATAGTTTTATTCGGGAAACCTGGAGCTGGAAAAGGAACACAAGCAGAGTTTTTAAAAGGAAAATACAATTTGGTGCACCTTTCGACAGGAGATATTTTCAGGTTTAACATTAAAAACGACACCGATTTGGGGAAATTAGCCAAGACCTTCATGGACAAGGGCGATTTGGTTCCAGATGAAGTAACTATAAAAATGTTGCAAAGTGAAGTGGATAAGAACCCCGAGGCAAAAGGTTTCTTATTTGATGGTTTTCCGAGAACAATTGCACAAGCGGAAGCGTTGGATGCTTTTTTGAGTTCCAAGGAACAAGGAATTACCGCCACAATTGCTTTGGAAGCTGATGACGAGATTTTGGTAAAAAGATTGTTGGAAAGAGGAAAAACTTCTGGAAGGGCAGATGACCAGGACGAAGAAAAAATCAGAAACCGTTACCAGGAATACAATGAAAAAACGGCTCCCTTGATGGATTATTACAAAGGGCAAAACAAATTCTATCCTGTAAATGGGATAGGTTCAATCGGGGAAATTACAGAGCGATTGAGCCAGGTGATTGAAAATTTATAATTCAGCACAAAAACAAGTACTAACGAATAATCCAAACATTGGAAATACTTATAATTTTTTTCTTGATAATCTTGAACGGCGTTTTCTCCATGTCAGAGATTGCACTGATTTCTGCCCGAAAGAATCGTCTGGAAAATGCAGCAAAAAAAGGAAATGCAAGTGCAAAGGCTGCATTGGAATTGGCAAATTCGCCCAATAAGTTCTTGTCAACCGTTCAGATAGGAATCACCCTTATCGGAATCTTGACGGGTATCTTTTCAGGAGATAAAATCACAACCGATGTCAAGATTTTTATAGAAGGATTTGCATCCTTGAAGCCTTATGCGGATTCGATCGCAGTTGGAATCGTGGTGGTAATACTTACGTTCTTTTCTCTTGTTTTGGGAGAATTATTACCAAAGAGGATAGGCTTGAATCATCCGGAAGCAATTGCGAAAGCAGTGGCCTTGCCGATGAAGGTCATCTCGGTTATTACCGCTCCTTTTATTTGGCTGCTGACCGTTTCTACAGAATTTTTATTGAAGGTGTTGATGATCAAGCCATCAGCCGAAGGCAAGGTTACAGAGGAGGAAATAAAAGCCATCATCAAGGAAGGAACGGAAGGCGGAGAAGTTCAGGAAATTGAGCAGGACATCGTGGAACGTGTTTTTCATATTGGAGACAGGAAAGTAAATTCGCTGATGACGCATAGGAAATCAGTTGTTTTTCTGCCTCTCGATTCTGCCAAGGAGCAAGTACGAAATATCATGCTCAGGGAATTGCATTCAATCTATCCGGTTTATGGCGACAATTATGATGATATAGTAGGGGTTGTAAACCTTAAAAATATTTTCGCGAATATTGAAAAGGACGATTTCAACCTTAATGAAATAATGACCGATGCACCTTTTATCATGGAACAAACGACCGCTTACAAGGCGTTGGAGAATTTCAAGAAAAGTGGTATCCACTATGCTTTTGTTTCGGATGAATACGGGGTTTTTCAAGGTGTCATTACATTGAATGATATCTTGGAAGCTTTGGTTGGAGATGCTTCCGATTTCTACAAGGAAGATTTTCAGCTTGTCGCAAGGGAAGATGGAACCTGGCTTGTTGACGGGCATTATTCGTTGCACGATTTTCTTACCTATTTTGAGCTTGACGAGCTTATCAATGATTATGAGGTTACAACCGTCAGCGGTTTGATAATGACGGAGTTGTCGTATATCCCAAAGCAGGGAGAAAAATTAATCTGGAACCATTTCGAACTTGAAGTAATCGATATGGATGGGGTGAAGATTGACAAAGTAATGGTGAAATCATTACAGAAATAATAGTTATTATTCACAGTTGCAAAACTGAGATGAAAGCAGAAAACTAAAAAAATGACAGAAGGAAATTTTGTAGATTACGTTAAGATATATGTTTCATCCGGAAAAGGAGGAAAAGGTTCAACGCATTTGCATAGGGAGAAATTTATTGAAAAAGGTGGTCCGGATGGTGGAGATGGAGGGCGTGGAGGACACGTTTATTTAGTTGGAAACAAAAGCTTATGGACGTTATTCCATTTGAAATTTGCCCGACACATTAAAGCCGGTCACGGTGGCGATGGTGGTGGTGATAGAAGTACGGGACACGATGGTGAGGATAAGTTTATTGAGGTGCCATTGGGAACGGTAGTCCGTGACAAGGAAAGCAACGAAATCTTATTTGAGATTACCGAACACGGCGAGAAAAAAATCGTAGCGCTTGGTGGAAAAGGAGGATTGGGCAACTGGCATTTCAGAAGTTCTACCAATCAAACACCAAGATATTCCCAACCGGGTCTGCCGTCACAGGAGATGGACATGATTTTGGAGTTGAAAGTCCTTGCCGACGTAGGTTTGGTTGGTTTCCCAAATGCTGGAAAATCTACTCTGCTGTCCGTCTTGACTTCAGCGAAACCAAAAATTGCAGATTATCCGTTTACGACATTGAAGCCCAATTTGGGAATCGTGGCGTATCGCGATTATCAATCGTTTGTAATAGCAGACATTCCTGGAATTATCGAAGGTGCTGCGGAAGGAAAAGGTCTTGGACACTATTTCCTGCGCCATATCGAAAGAAATTCAACTTTGTTGTTCTTGGTTCCAGTGGATACTCCGGATATCAAGGCAGAATACGATATCCTGGTAAATGAATTGACAAAGTACAACCCTGAAATGCTCGACAAGGAGCGAATGTTGGTGATTTCAAAATGCGACATGCTTGATGACGAGCTCAAGGCAGAATTGAAAGTACAGCTGGACAAGGATTTCAAGGATATTCCGTATATGTTTATCTCTTCCGTGGCGCAACAAGGCTTGACGGAATTGAAGGATAAACTCTGGAAGATGTTGAATGACTAAATAAAATTTCCAAATCATGAAAAAGCTGATCCTATTATTGTTGCTTGCCGGTTTTGCGGGATATTCCCAGAATATTGCTGATTCCACTTATTTCAAAATCACACCGTCAAAATACGATTGGAGCAAGCTTGATGTTTCGGATATTACCTTTACAATCGACATGAAACATTTCAAGGATGTTTCAGTTGTATCAGTTTACGATTTGAACAGCATTTTCAAATACGATTACATCCAGAATCAAGGAAGTTTTACTTCTCAAAAGGTGATGGCCAATCCAGATGGTGGTTTTCTGGCGCTTGACAAGGATTTTTATTATCCGACGAGCGGAGAATCTTTGGCCGGAGCATTTATGGTCGGACTGTTCAATACCATATTCAAGTAAGCATTTTTTAAAATTTACATAGTAAAAGCTATCCGACCGGGTAGCTTTTTTTATTGCTCTTGATTGAAGATTTTCTTTTGAAAGATAGATGATGTTTTAAAGTGCTGAACTGCGATAGGGATGGGAGTGGCATCCTTTTTCCTCTTTCTTCAAGAGGAAAAAGATAAAGCGGACAGCCCGGCCATTCGCCCAAATTCCGAATTTTCTAAAAGAAACGTTAAATGTCAACTATAACGTTGTAGTTTGTATGCTTTTATAGGAATCAGGTTCTCAAAAAAAAGTATCTTAGCACGCTTTTAAAAAAATAGGTATCTTGATTTTCAAGGCTATCGATTAACTAATTAATAAAAAGAAATGAAGAAAATTATTTTGTTCCTGACCCTTTCATTAGTGGCCCTTCCGGCCAGTATGAAAGCAAATGAGGGAATGTGGTTCCTTATGTTTATTGAAAGATTGAACCATAGGGATATGGAAAAAATGGGACTGCAACTGACTGCCGAGGAAATTTACAGCATCAACAACCACAGTTTGAAAGATGCCATCGTCCAGTTCAATGGCGGCTGTACTGCCGAAATGGTGTCCAAGGAAGGTTTGGTTTTGACGAACCACCACTGTGGATATGATGCAATCGCAGAACTTTCTACTGAAGAGAAGAATTACTTGAAAAATGGTTTTTGGGCTTCGAACAGGAAAGAAGAGATGAAGCCAAAATCGTTATACGTTCGCTTCTTTGTTCGCATGGACGATGTTTCTAAAAGGATCCTTGGAGTTGTAAACGATAAGATGACTGAATTGGAGCGTGAGAAAGCGATCAATCAAGAGATTGCAAAAATCCAAAAAGAGAATGATGGTGACGGGAAATATACCGTTTCTGTTCGTCCTTTCTTTCAAGGAAATGAATACTACTATTTTGTTTACCAGGATTATAAAGATGTTCGCCTGGTAGGTACGCCTCCGGAAAGCGTTGGGAAATTTGGAGGTGATACGGATAACTGGGAATGGCCACGCCATACGGGTGATTTCTCCATGTTCAGGGTTTATGCGGACAAGAACGGAAATCCAGCAGAATATTCTGCAGAGAATGTTCCCTTGCAGCCAAAACACCACCTGCCTGTGAGTATGAAAGGAGTGCAAGAAAATGATTTTGCCATGATCCTGGGTTATCCTGGAAGAACAAACCGTTGGATGCCTGCCGGTGGAATCGACCAAAACGTGAAGTTTGCTTACCCTGCCTGGGTGGAGGGTGCCAAAACAGGTATGGACGTGATGAAAAAGTATATGGACAAGGATGAGAAGGTAAACTTGATGTATGCTTCAAAATATGCTTCCACTGCCAATTACTGGAAAAATCGTCAAGGGATGATTGACGCGTTGTCTAAATTTGGAACGGCCAAGACCAAGGCCGGACAGGAAGCTAAATTTGACAAATGGGCCAATAAAAAAGAGAACAAGGAAAAATACGGAAACGTGGTTTCTACAATCAATAGCTATTACAAGAGCACGAATGTTAAATCCGGACACGACAGTTATTTGCAGCAATTGATGAGAACGGCCAGTTTTGGCATGCTTCCGGTAACTCTTGGTAAGGCCTTGATTGGTTATAATAAAGAGACTGATGCGAAAAAAGCCGAAATACTTCCAAGACTGGAAAGTGCAATTGAAAATTATTATGGCGAGTTTTATGCCCCGTTGGAAAAAGATGTGCTGATTGCGCAATTGAACCTGTATGCTTCAAAAGGAGCGGAATATGGCTTGCCAGCCTATATTGCAAAATTGAAGGAAGCAAACAAAGGCGATTTCACGAAGGATATAAATAACGCTTTTTCGAAAAGTGTCTTTGCATCGAGAGAGGCCTTGGAGGCTTTTATGAAAGAGCCCAAGGCTGAAACGATTGAAAATGACGTGTTGTATTTGATTTCTACGGATCTGCAAACAAAGATGCGGGCAAGATCTGAAGAGCAAATAAAATTGGACAATGATTACGGCAAGGCTTTCCGTTTGTTGGTAGAAGGCTTGAGGGAGTCCAAACTGAATGCCATTGAATATCCGGATGCAAATTCAACACTTCGTTTGTCTTACGGGAAAGTAAGAGCTTTGCCAGCTGACAAGCGCAATGATGCCAAGATTAACAACTACACCACGATGGACGGTATGGTGAAAAAATACAAGAAAGGTGATGACGAGTTTGACATGCCAACCAAGATCATCGAGATGAACAAGGCAAGGGATTATGGCCAGTATGCCGACAAGGACGGATCGATGCACGTTAATTTCTTGACGGATAATGATATCACGGGTGGAAATTCAGGTTCGCCAGTCATCAATGGAAAAGGAGAATTGATCGGTTTGGCTTTCGATGGAAACATTGAGGCTATGGCCGGAGACGTAATCTTCGATCCTATATTGCAAAGAACGATCAACGTTGATATCCGTTACGTGCTTTGGATCATCGACAAATATTCTGGTGCAAAACACATCATAGACGAAATGACAATCGTTAAATAAGGGTTCATTTTATTAATTCAAGAAAAAACCGTTTCAAGAGATTGAAACGGTTTTTTTATTTGTAAGAATCAAGTTTAATTCACTTTAACGCGACTTGATTGGGAATGCTGGCTGAATTCCGGTGCATACATGCTTTGAAGGGTAGAAATCCCGTCGTTAAAATGGCCTGCATTATTCACCCGTACATCATATTCTAAAATGTAAATACCTTTTTTAATTTCATCGAAAAAGAAATGGGTGGCAACATCTTTCGTACTCATATAGTAATTCAATCGATCTTTCCATTGGTATTGGGAAATCACATTTATAGGTTCAAAACAAGAGGCCCGTAAGTCTTTTAAATGTACAAATTCCAGATCGTTTTCGGTTTTGATGATCAATCGGATGGTGATTAAATCGCCTGTTCTTATATTTTCAGAACTTAATTCAATCAGTTTTTCACCAGAAGTTGTTTTTTCTTTCTTGAAAAGATTTTTCGTAATGGATAGGGTCGAGGTGCTGTCGGCCTTTACGTTTTCAAGATTTTCGAAATACTGCCAATACGCTCCACCATAGCCAGGAACTGCCGATCTATTATCCACAGAGATCTGCCCCATCTGCTTATTCATCTCATCTGCCTTCCAATTCATTTTGATGTAGCCCGTATTGACTTCCTTATCTTTTGAAGCAAGTTTTCTGGTGAACATTTTTTCATCACCAATATTGAATTTGGTGTTGTCCTTTATACTCGTCCAATCATTGCCTTGCAAAAGCAGAGCATAGATGGCTTCGGTAGTGGCTTTTGTCGTAGGCCAATTGCTGGTTTGTTTTTGTTTAAGCAACCATACTTTCATTTCATCTGTGTAGGTTTTGTCTTTTTCAATTTCTGTAAAAGCTTCAATTAGCAATGCCTGTGTTTCTATAGAGGATTGATACCAGTAATAGCCGTTTCTGTTTTCTATCCAATACATTCCATAGTCTGCATTTCGGGCAGCAGTTTCCTTGAGATGGGTAATGATTTTTTTAGCAAATTCCTTATCGCCAAAACGATGCATCGTCAAAGCCAAAAGCGCTTTCTTGTATATGGAATGATGCAACCAATTGGCCTTGAATTCTACTTTTTGAATAGTGATGATGGAATCAATCTTTTTAGAAACTGGCAGCTTCTCGACATAAAAGCTTCTAGCATATAAATAATGCAAATTAGAGTAGGAATAATAATCAACTCTTTCATTTTTAAGCGTGCTGTTTCTGATATATATGTTATCCAAATATGGAATTGCCTTTGTAGTGATGCCTTCAAATTGTGATCTCTTTTCTGGAAACATCTTGGACAAATGTCCTAATCCGGCAATCATGTGCTGTGTAATATAAGTATTTTCCTTGCCGCCATCAAACCAAGGGAATCCACCAGAATGCATTTGTTTTTCAGAAATTTCCTTGAATGTTTTTTCCATCGATTCCTTCATCGCATTGAGGTCCATCAATAAGGCTAGACGCTTGTTCTTGAGCTCGTCACTTTCGGCATCAAGCAACCAAGGTGTCTCGTTCAGCACGATTGATTTCAATTCCTCGTTGAGATTGAGTTTTGATGCAGCAGGATTATGTTTCCAACTTTCAAACAGTTGAGCTACTTTCGGATTGCTGTTGATGAGTTCCGTGGCGATAAAATTCCCATAGTATCTGGAGAAGGTTTGTTCGGCACATTCGTGCTCATACTCCATCAAATAGGGCAAAGATTTTAAGGCGAACCAAACGGGATTCGAAGTATATTCCAACGTGAATAAATGGTTCTTGAGTGTTGTTGAAGTATTGTTTTTCAAGTTGTCAAACACATATTCCTTTTTGGTATTGCCTTTCACCCAGATAGGAATGCTTTCGGTAATCAGGACTTTGTTGGACAAAACAGGCAGTATGCTTTCTTCGCCATCACTGAAATTCCCCGATTTAGCTACAATCTTATATTGTAATCCTTGCAATCCCTCGGGAATGGTAATCATCCAGTTTATAGCCACACTTTCTTTTGGCTTGCAAATGAAGTTTCTGGTACTTTGCGTATTGATCGAAATGCTGTCGATCGGTTTCATATTCGTAGCATCATAAAGCATCAGCATTGCGATTCCAGACTTGGATTCATTAGTCACGTTGACCACTTTTGCCGAGATGTTGATCGTGTCTTTTTCACGTACAAAACGAGGCATATTGGGTTGCACCATCACATCTTTTTGTGAGACAACATCCGCTTGGAAATAGCCAGTCTCGGCTTTTTTGTTATGAGCATACAAACGCAATTTCCAGCGGGTCAAAGATTCCGGATTGGTAAAATTGAAAGAAAATTGTCCTTTTGCATCTGTTTTTAAGTGTGGATAAAAGAAAGCCGTTTCGTTAAAGTTGGTTCTGGTTTTCACTTGGGACAATTCTTTTAGGGCATTCTTAGTCGTGATAATGACAACACCATTAGAACCTCTTGAACCATATAGAGAGGCTCCTGAAGCATCTTTTAAAACTGAAAGAGATTGGATGTCGTTCTGGTTCAAATCCATAAGTTCTCCTTCAAACGGAATACCATCAATTACATAAAGCGGACCCTTTCTATCCTTTAAAGAACTAAAGCCTCTGATTCTAACGGTTGGATTGTTTCCTGGTTGTCCACCCGCAGTAATCATACTAATTCCGGACACCGTTCCTTGAAGCTCTCTTAATACGGATCCAATTTGTTGAGTTTCCAAACTATCTGCAGTTACAACGGAAATTGAACCTGTTACAGATTCTCTTTTTTGAGTGCCATAGGCTACGACAACAACTTCTCCTAGTTGTGTAAATTCATCCTCTTCAAGTATTACTTCATAATTTTTTCTTTTGTCAATAGTAAGTTCTATAGATTTAAATCCTAAAAATGTAAACTCTAAAATTTCATCTTTGGCCACTTCGATTTCAAAATGCCCGTCAAAATCAGTTTGTGTGCCTCTAGTGCTTCCTCTTACAACAACACTCACACCTGGAGCCGGCATACCGTTCTCAATTACGGTACCTGTTATCATTTTAGAATTTCGAGGTGCTACGGTTATTTGTTTTATCTTATCTAAATATTTCTTTCTGACATACTCACTTTTAGGATTGTTAAAATCAAGTCCAAACCAATTGAGTACGGTAATTGGAGTATAATTTTGGAAATAAACAAAGTCCAATTCGAAGTTGTTAATGCTTTTGTGCGACACGTTATTTATATTCAAATCAGGATAATTGGGGTAAAGGTTATGATTATAAAAATAGGCATCTGTCCAATTCTTTTCAGAAAATTGATCCAAGGAAGTATCGTACATACTCGCCAAGACTTCGGCTTCCAGTTTTTGGTTTAAGATTTTAAACGACCAATTTTCCAAGCTTCCAGGCTCAATCTTGTTGCGCAAGCTGATGACTTCGATATTTAATTTTTGCTCGATGGTTTCTTTCAGAATGGAATAGGTTTTTATGGCAGATTGATTCTCCCAAATAGTAGAAAAATGAAAAATGATATCGTCCTTATACGAAGGTTTCTTTAAAAATTTGAAAACTCCTATTCCTTTTTGAAGTTGGATAACCTGTTCATTCTCGTTTTTTTGATCTTCGTATAAGCGGGAAGTAATATATAGATCCGGAATAACAGATTGAATTTCTATCTCAAAATAGTTTGAATCTGGTTTTGAAATATCGCTGTAAGTGAATAGTTCTTTTTCTGATCTCGTATTTTTTTTGGATTCTAATGAGAAATAATTTTCAGTTACAATCAGATTGTTTTTACTGTCCGTTGCCGTGGTAATGATTTCATAGTTTCCTTTTTTTAAGTTTTTCAGAAAATCCAATACTACTTTTTTGTTTATCTTGGTATCAAAGGATAATGTCCTTACTAGGTTTTTTTTAATTTCTGTATCAGTGTTATCGTAGGGTTCATAAGGGAAAAGTTGTTCAAATTCTGTCCGAGAAATGCTTTGTATCTCTGGAATTCCGAAAAGGCGTTTCTTTAAGAAGTTTTTTTGTTGTTTTTCGTAGATTTTAATTTCACCCTTTGCATCAATCGGGAAGTTGTTCAAAGTTGTGGCGTTGATAGATAGTGCATTTTCATCTTCTATAAATAATTTTGATTTTACAGCAACATTAAGCGACAGAGTCTTCTTGCCAACATTCAACATCGTATTTGAGGTTCTTGTTTCTCCGTTGATATCAGTAACGGTAACTTTGATGTAAAAGTTAAAAAGTTCGATGGAATCATTCTCTACTTCATTTTCGATAGCCAGAAAATCAATAGAAAAGTTGCCCTTTTCGTCGGTAAAAATTTCTTTGATGATATAATCAGCCTCGTGATTATAATAGGAACCGACTCTGGTAGTATTTTTGGAAATAGTATAGGCAACTTTAGCATTTGTCAGATTGTTTCCAGCCAATGCTTTGGCATTTCCTTTTATTTTTATGGAATCTCCAATGGTGTAATTTTCTTTGACTTCATCAAATTTCACTTCAAAAGTCGGACGTTTGTATTCTTCAACTTGAAAAGCAAACTGGCTGTCTTCAAAGTCTACATTGTCCCAGAATTTGTGTTCTTTTTCTTCAGTATCATAGTATTTTGTATCAATCCTGGTATTGTCAGCTTCATCAATCGTCATAAGGAACTCTCCTGTCAATGTATTTTTAGGAATGTCAAATTCCCCTGAAAAAGAACCGAATTCATTGGTTTGAACATCAAATTCCTTTAAAGCAGTTTCGTTTACATCCTGGATCTTGATATGTACACTGGCAAAGGGAACAATGCTTTTAACATTTTTCTTGTTTTGCAGAAGGATGCCCTTGTAGTACATTTTCTGTCCAGGGCGATAGATGGCCCTGTCGAAATATACCATTGCTTTTGCCTCCAAATGATTGTAATCTTCATCATTATTCTCATTGTCATCATCAATCGAGCTATTCTTTATAAAGTCTCTGTTGTATTTTAGTGTAATCGTGTCGCTTACTTTCGAAATTATCACTCGGTTTGTAAGCTTTTTATTGTCAATAAATTCACGTTTTTTTAGGAATGCCTTCCCTGCGCTATTTGTCTTTACGAAGTCATCTTCACTTTTAATCGATACATTAGATAAAGGTTTTCCGGTTTTCCGATCTAAGAGATACAGTAGGTTATTATGAGCATCCGCATCTTCTATCACCATAAAATTGGAAACGGATATATTTCCGTAGGTAAAAGCATTTGTTTCAGAAGCGTCAACATTTTTAGCCTCAATAAAAACCAGATAATTTCCTATATCCATCTTCTCTAATAGGATTTCGGTGGAATATTCAAAATAATCTGTTTTTTCGGGAAGTTTTTTGCTGTAGCTTTTAACAGGGATGTTGTTTTTCTTGAAAGCTAAAATCAAGGAATCTTTATTGATTTTTTTCTCTCTGCCATAGTAGTGGGTATATTCAAACCATTCGCTATTTCTTACGGGGAAATGGTAATAGCTTATCTTGATGGAGTCTATATTTTTAAAGTTGATCAAAGCTCTACTATTTTCATTGGGGTAAAGTTTTTCCTGGAAAGAAATTTTCAATGTTTTTTGGATGATATTATTTTTTAATGTTTCTGCTTGATACAATGCATTTTGGTTGCTTTTGGCTGTGAAAATGGTATCAATAAGCGATAATGCTTTTTTGTGAAAATTGATTTCTGATTGTTTTATTGCCTGACTAGCGTAAAGTTTAGCCCTTTCAACCCGAAGATCCTGCTTTAAAATAATGCTTGAAGTTTTTTTCTCCAATTCAAGAATATTTTTTTGATATAAATCCTTGTCGAAATAAATAGAATGGACGTATTTAATCCTGTCATAATAAGCCAAATCAGCTTTTTCGGGATTGTGTTCCAGATAATATTTTTCATTTCTTTGAAGTAGCTTCAAGAGCTTTTTTAGATTTTCATCCGACAGGCTATCTATGTTCAATCCAATAAATTTTTTTGAATCTTGGTGTAAAAATTCAAACAGGCCCTTGCTTTCCGGTTTGTTCCTATAAGTCCAATTCTCGATTTTTGATTTATAATAAGCACTGGTTTTTTCCATCAAAAAATTATATAAACTATAATTTTTTGCATCTGTATAAGGGGAAATTTCAAAAATATCTTTGTAGGAATCAAGAAAAGCTGCCCTGAGTACTTTCTCATCTTCAACTGATTCGGAAAAAGCCTTATCCATTTCTTTAATAAAATCAATTGCTGTCCAAGTTAGGAAATCAGTATTTTTTTGTTTTTCCAAATCAGTCCTTCGTCCGATGTTGTAATGGTTGCTGTTGTAGTAATTCTGTAAAATGCTACCATAGATGTGATTCAATATGGCTCTTGAAACAGGTTTTGCATCCTTGATTTCTTTTTTCAAATTTAAAATAATGGTGGTTTGTGCTTTTTCCTCAATCACCTGCTCAAATTTCGACAAATATAAAAAACACTTGATGATTTGAATCTCCTCTTTTTTTTGCTTGGCTTTCTTATAAATGTCCTGCACTTCTTTCTGGGCCGATTTTATTTTTCCGTCCAGTTCATATTGGTAAATGGTTTTCCATTGCTTGCCGAAATCTTGTCCGAAAATTATTGAAGAAGAAAGTAATACTAGAAGGAGTAAAATATTTTTCATAAAGAGGTGTTTATGCTATGGAGTATCTTTTCAAGAAAAAGGTTGGAACAGTGCCAAACATTTTCTAAAAATAAATCTTTTCTATCAGCATTTTACTATTTTTGAACATCAATTTAGGAATATGAAGTTTGCATACTTTTTTATCTTTTTGTTTTCCATCCAAATGATGGCTTCTGATTTTGAAAAGGCTGAAAAGCTTTTCAAGCAGGAGAAATATCCACAGGCCGAATCCCTTTTCGAGAAATATCTCGAAGTACATCCCAATCATTCCAAGACAATGGAATATCTTGGAGATATTGCGGGACAGGCTAAAAAATGGGACAAGGCAATTGAATATTATGAAAAGCTGAAAAAACAGTTTCCAAAAAGTGCCAATTACCATTATAAATTTGGAGGAGCAATGGGAATGAAGGCCAAAGATTCTAATAAGTTCAAGGCTTTAGGAATGATTGAAGATATTGAAACTGCTTTCCTGACTGCTGCAAGATTGGATCCAAAACATATTGACACCAGATGGGCTTTGGTAGAATTGTATCTGCAACTTCCCGGAATTGTTGGCGGAAGCGAAAAAAAGGCAACCAAATATGCCGAGGAATTGCAAGAACTTTCGCCTGTTGACGGCTATCTTGCAAAAGGAAAAATTGCGGAGTATTTCAACCGCTATAAAGCAGCCGAAAAAAATTACACGCAGGCTTATGAGATTGGGAATTCTAAAACCACATTTCAAAAATTATATGATTTATATTTGAAAAAATTAAAGGAACCTAAAAAAGCCGAAGAACTTAAAAGAGAATTTGAAAAACAGGTTAAAGGTTTATAGTTTTAAGTTTAAAGGCATTTTGTCAAAAACTTATTGACTCTAAAGCATAATCACAACTAATAGAAATGAGAACACATTTTATAGCCATCGGCGGAAGCGCGATGCACAATCTAGCCCTGGCCCTGCACAATAAAGGATATAAAGTTACCGGTAGCGACGATGCTATTTTCGAACCTTCCAGGACACGATTGGAAAAAAAAGGAATCCTGCCGGAAGAAATGGGATGGTTTCCTGAAAAAATCACGTCCGACATTGATGCCGTAATCCTGGGGATGCACGCCAAAGCTGATAATCCAGAACTTCTCAAAGCTCAGGAACTCGGACTGAAAATATATTCGTATCCTGAATTCTTATACGAACAATCAAAAAACAAGACCCGTGTGGTTATTGGTGGCTCGCATGGAAAAACAACCATTACTTCAATGATCCTGCACGTGATGCATTACCATAACATCAACGTGGATTATATGGTTGGGGCACAATTGGAAGGTTTTGACACCATGGTACATCTTACGGAAGAAAATGATTTCATAGTTCTGGAAGGTGATGAATACTTGTCGTCTCCAATAGACAGGCGTCCGAAATTTCATCTGTACCAACCCAACATTGCCCTGATTTCAGGAATTGCTTGGGACCATATCAACGTTTTTCCAACGTATGAAAATTATGTAGAACAGTTTGAAATCTTCATCCAGAAAATTACAAACGGCGGCATCCTGGTTTACAACGAAGACGATGCGGAAGTGAAGAGGGTGGCGGAAGCAGCTACCAATCCTATCCGAAAATTGTCTTACAAGACGCCTCTCTATGGAGTGGAAAACGGAATAACTTTATTGGAAACTCCAGATGGGGCGATGCCAATTGAAGTTTTTGGAGCCCATAACCTGAACAATCTTGCCGGGGCAAAGTGGATCTGTCAGAACATGGGTGTCGACGAAGCCGACTTCTACGAAGCGATTGCAAGTTTCAAAGGTGCCTCAAAACGCCTTGAGAAAATTGCATCCAATGACAATAATGTTGCCTACAAGGATTTTGCCCATTCCCCAAGCAAGGTTTCGGCCACAACCAAAGCCGTAAAGCAGCAATATCCGGACAAGAAGCTTATTGCCTGTCTCGAGCTTCATACTTACAGTTCTTTGAATGCAGAATTCCTGAAAGAATACGAAGGAGCACTTGATGCTGCAGATGTTGCAGTGGTTTTCTATTCGCCGGATGCCGTAAAAATCAAGCAGCTCGAGGAAGTGACTTACGAGCAAATTGCCCAATCTTTCAATAGGGAGGATTTAATCATCTATACAAATCCCGAAGCTTTCAAGGAATTTTTATACCATCTGAAGTTCGATACCGAGAAGATTGCCCTGCTTTTGATGAGTTCAGGCAACTATGGAGGGTTGAATTTTGACGAAGTCAAGAATCTTATATAGCAGCGAATCCTCAGGAATTTGTTTTTTCCTTGTTCCCGCTGCCTTTCCAAATCTCCCGATGAAAAATCGGGAGGATTTTCCTTTGCATCGGGGCTGTAGAAAATCCTATCTGCTTTTTTGGAAGTTTCAGGGCTTTTGAAAACGGTAGCGTCCAGTAATCTCATATCGGAAAAGACAATCTTCCAGGACCTGTCCGGCCCCAACATTATGAACGATGAGGTTTCTTTTTCCGTCAGCTGATTTCCGGTTGGTCACAATGCCGATATGCGGCAACTTCCCGTTGATCATCCAAGTGATTAGGTCACCCGTCTTATAATCGGAAGCATTGTCTGAAACACCTAGACTTTTCCCTTTCCTTGTAAAAAACACTTGTAAATTCGGAACTCTCCTGTGGTCGATATTGGTGTCCGTTGTTCGCAATCCCCAAGTTTTCGGGTAGAGTGAAAAGTTTTTCTTCATATCCTCGTGCACCTCTTTCTGCAAGTCAATGCCCAATTTCCTGTAGGAACGAATCACAACATCCGTGCAAACTCCTTTGTCTTTTGGGACATCACCATTTGGATATGGGATTGAAACATATTTTGGGTCGTAGGTGACTTTATCCTTCGTTATTGAGATGGCTGCGTCTGAAAGTTTTTCGGCAAAATCTTTTTCAATTGAGGGCGAAGAAAATCCGACAAAAAGCAACAAGATATAAAATGATTTCATACTTTAGTATTTGATAGTTGAAACGGAAAAAATAAAGTTTAAGTATCAAAGAATTATAAGCCATTTAAAATAATTAAACGCCAAAAAGTATGGAAGAAAACACTCTCCTTTCAATCAAGCATTGGGCAGAAGACGACAAGCCTCGTGAAAAATTAATGCTCAAAAGCAAAAGCGCCCTAAGCGACGCCGAATTAATAGCCATTCTCATTCGATCAGGAAACCGCAGCGAAAGTGCGGTAGATCTGAGCAAGCGTATTTTGGCAAGTGTAGAAAATCTCAATGTCCTGGGAAAATTATCATTACAGCAACTCACAAATTTTAAAGGAATTGGCGAAGCAAAAGCCATCACCATCATCGCGGCGATGGAACTCGGCAGAAGACGCCGTTCTGAACAGACCACCGAACTAACAAAGATTATTTCGAGCAGGACCGTCTTCAATATGATGCAGCCCATAATCGGCGAACTGCCGCATGAGGAATTCTGGATTTTATATCTCAATAATTCCAATAAGGTAATTTATAAATCCCAACTGAGCAAAGGTGGAATAACAGGAACCGTTGTGGATGTAAGATTGATATTTAAAACAGCTTTCGAGTACAATGCAACTGCCATTATCCTTACGCACAATCACCCTTCCGGAGTGCTCAAGGCAAGCGATGCCGACAAGCAAATAACCAGTAAACTCAAAGATGCCGGTAAGAATTTGGATGTAAATGTTCTCGACCATATCATCATTACTGAAAATGGGTACTATAGTTTTAGGGATGAAGGAATTTTTTGATCTTTTGTGGCACAATTATTGGATTTTAATTCAAAACCTCTAAAACATAAGATTATGAAAACAATTTTCTTAAAACCGTACTACTTTATTTTGTTTTTCTTGTTCGCGAGCAGCTTTTCTTACTCCCAGGCAGTTTTTGATTTTAATGGAAATTACATCATACAGCCGGAAGAAGAACAATATTATTCAGGGAAAATCATACTTAAATCTCAAGACACCTTAACCGGGATGGTCAGTTTGAATTACAGGATAAAGGAAAATTTCTCGGCATTATTTGATGATGGAGCCCAAGAAATAAAAATTCCAAATGAAAGCATCGGAAAAATTGTCTTGACAGATGGTAATAACAGCCTAACCGAATTTGAGAGTATTGACAACAGCAAATTGCTCTACAGGGTTTTATATTCTGGCAAGATGAAAATTTATGACAGTTCCTCCAGGCCACAGAATGGAAGTTTGGTAAGTGGGGTTTTTATAAAGGAAGGCAATCAAGTCCAGCGCCTTTTTAATTTCTGGAGTTCTGGTCCCAAACAAGATTTGATCGATTACATCAATAAAAGGGATAACGAACATTTTAGAAGACGGGATTTTAAAACCACAGATGAAATTTTTGCCTATCTGGATAAATAAGATCTTCCGTATTTGCCGACTTTTATAAGTTTTGGTTAACATATTTCTATCAAGTAATTCTTATCTTGCAAGCTCTTGTAAAAAAAGAAATTACTTATGATTCAAACTCAAAATATCACTTTTTCATACGCTGGAAAAGTGAATTTTGTTTTTCCGGATATTCGAACTGAAAACAGCGAAGCGCTCTTGATTACGGGAGATTCTGGAAAAGGAAAAACAACTTTGCTGCATTTGCTTGGCGGTTTGCTTCGTCCAAAAAATGGAACCATTTCGATAGGAGAAACGGAAATTTCGAGCCTTTCTGAAAAACAGTTGGATCAATTCAGGGGGAAGAATATCGGGCTCGTCCTGCAGCAGTCGCATTTCGTGGAAGCACTTTCGGTTCTGGAAAATGTGGTCTTGGCTTCCTGGCTTGCTACAGGAAAAAAAGCAGAAGAAAAAGCAAAATCACTTTTGAGGCAATTGGATTTGGAAGATCAGATGCACAAGCTTGCTTCGCAATTGAGTATTGGCCAGCAGCAACGAGTTTCCATTGCGAGGGCCTTGATCAATGAACCAATATTGTTGTTGGCAGATGAGCCCACTTCAAGCCTGGATGATCAAAATGCATTTAAGGTTGCTGACCTATTAGGTAGTTTGTCAAGTGAATATAAAGCTTCCCTGGTAATTGTAACCCACGACCAAAGATTGAAAGATCGATTTCCTAACCAAATTTCTTTATAATGATTGCAAGATTAGCTTGGAAAAATATCTGGTTCAAACCCCTGAATACGGCTTTAAGTGTGATTTTGCTGACAGCAAGCGTTGCTATAATTTCACTGTTGATTTTATTGCAGGAGCAATTCGAAAAACAATTTTCCAGTAATATAGATGGAGTGGATTTGGTTATTGGTGCAAAGGGAAGTCCGTTGCAGTTGATACTTTCCTCTGTCTATCAAGTGGATGCCCCAACAGGAAATATAAATTATGACCAAGCCAAAACATGGATGAAGCATCCCTTCGTGAAGACCGCCATCCCATTGGCTTTTGGTGATAATTACAGAGGATTTAAAATTGTAGGGACAACGCCGGATTATCTGGAGAAATTCGGGGCAAAAGTTGAAACTGGGAAAATCTTCGGCAAGAATTTCGAAGTAGTCATCGGAAGTGAAATTGCCAAGAAAATGAATATAAAAGTTGGCGATACATTTTTTGGTTCGCATGGCGATGCAGAAGAAGGCGAAGTGCATGAAGAATTTGCCTATGTGGTTTCTGGGATTGCAAGTCCCACAGGAAAAGTAATCGATAATTTGATCTTGTCGAATATCCAAAGCGTATGGGCAATGCACGACAGCCATGATCACGAAGAATCCCATACTGAAAATCCTGCACATGGTGAAGAAGGACACGTTCACAAAGATGGAGAGGAACATGAGCATCATGTTGCACACGGCGAAGAAGGTCATGTCCATGAAGAAGGTGATGAACACGAGCATCATCACGATGAAATAAGCGAAGAAGGAAAAGAGATAACGGCAGTCTTGATAAAATTCAAAAACAAGATGGGATTTGTCCTGTGGCCAAGACTGATAGCACAAAATACGGATATGCAGGCTGCATCTCCAGCTGTGGAAATCAACAGGTTGTTTTCGCTGTTTGGAATCGGATTGCAGGCTTTACAATATCTTGCCTATGGCATCATGCTGATTTCCGGCATCAGTATTTTCATTGCCTTGTATAATACTTTGAAAGAACGAAAATATGAATTCGCCTTGATGAGAGTAAGTGGAGCAAGCAGGACACAGTTATTGGGATTGGTGCTTTTTGAAAGCCTTTTGCTTTGCGTGACCGGATTTGTTCTTGGTACAATTGTTGGTAGGGTAGGGCTGTTGTTGATTTCATCTACAACAGAACAAGAGTATAAAATGGCCTTCGATCCTTTTGCTTTTGCATTGGAAAAAGAAGGAGTTCTATTTTTAGTGACTATCTTTGTAGGTGTTATTGCAGCACTGATTCCTGCAATAAAAGCATACAGATTAAATATTTCAAAAACTTTGGCAAATGCGTAAGATAATTTTTTCAGCCTTTTTATTGATTGGTTTGTTGGTTTTGGAGAAAAGTTCTTCTTCTGAAAGCAACAAGATTGAAACGAACTCCAAAGCGGGCAGTTTAGAAACAGCATCTTTTTTTCCTGCAAATTTTGGCACGGACGTAATCACGGCTCCAACGGCGATTGATACGCTGAACTGGAAATTACTTGGAATGATCAAATTCGTAAAAAAAGCAGACAAGGAATACGGTGAAGTAATGTATCCGGTCATCAGTCCATTCTTGAAACAAAAAAACAAGAAGAGGATTGCAATGACGGGCTTTATCGTTCCCATAGACAATGTATCGTTTGCCCTGAGTAAAAATGTATTTGCATCTTGTTTTTTCTGTGGAGCGGCAGGTCCGGAAACGATTATGGGAATCAAGTTCAGGGGTGCGACACCGAAATTGAAAACCGACCAATATGTTACCCTTGAAGGAAATTTCAGGGTAAATGAAAATGACGTCGAAGATTGGATCTACCATATTGAGGATGCAGTAATTGTAAAAGGCAAATAAATTGGAGACAAAAATTTCAGACGTTTTTTTTGATTTGGATCATACCTTGTGGGATTTTGAAAAGAATTCTGCCTTGGCTTTTGAATACGTGCTAACGAAGCATAATATCGGAGTCGATATCAAAAAATTCATATCCTATTATGTTCCCATCAACATAAGATATTGGGAGCGTTACCGTGTAGACGAGATTACGCAAACGGAATTGCGCTATGGAAGATTGAAGGATACTTTCGATTTATTGTCGTACGAGATCGAAGATGAGATGATTTTTTTCCTTGCCGACGAATACATCCAACATCTGCCACAATACAACCACCTTTTTGAAGGCACGATTGAAATCCTGGATTATCTGCAATCAAAATACAGGCTGCATATCATTACAAACGGCTTTCACGAAATCCAAAACAACAAACTGAGGAATTCCAATATTGGGGATTATTTCCAAACCATTACCAATTCGGAATCAGCAGGCGTGAAAAAGCCAAATCCCATCATTTTTGAACATGCAATCGCTTCGGCCAAAGCAAAAAAAGAAAACTGCATTATGATCGGAGATTGCATTGAAGCCGATGTAAAGGGAGCATTGAACTCTGGACTGGATGCCATCCTGTTCAATGAATGCAATGCCGAAGTTCCAGAAAATATCAAGCAGGTCAATAATTTATTAGCATTGAAAAACTTTCTTTAAAATTATAATTATGAAAAAATATATTCCTATCCTTTTTCTTGTGTTCGGACTTTCGGTTTCAGGTCTTGCACAGGATGTCAACAATTATCCGTATGTGATTGTTCCCACAAAATTTGAATTTCAAAAAAAGGAGAACGACTATAGGTTGAACACGCTTACAAAGTTCAATTTAGAAAAATACGGATTCACGGCCTTTTATCAGAAGGATAATCTGGGTATCAGCTATAATGACAGATGTGATTATCTGGTGGTGAACGTGAAAGACATGGGAAGTTTCTTGACTACCAAACTACAGATTACTTTTGCAGATTGCAACAACAATATTGTTTTTACCTCCAAGGAAGGCTCCAGCAAGGAGAAAGACAGGAAGCTGGCTTATGTTGAAGCATTGACGGAAGCATTTGAATCCGTGCAAGCTTTGAATTACAAGTACAGTGGGAATAAGCCTGCCATGGTTCCTGTCAAAAAAGAAGACCAAGTACAGCCGGTTGAAGTTGTAAGACAGGACATCAAGATCAATCCAAATCAGCTTTTTGCACAAGCAATATCCAATGGTTTCCAATTGGTGGATACCACTCCGAAAGTGGTATTGAAAATGTTCAAGACCTCTCAGGCGGATTATTACACGGCAGTTTCCGATGCCAAGAACGGCGTAGTGTTCAAGAAAAACAACGAATGGTTTTTTGAATATTATGAAAACGACAAGTTGATTTCAGAAAAATTGGACATCAAATTCTAATACCCATATTTGTCTTTCCAGCGGTTTTTCAGGAATTCCCTGGTTCCGTTTTCCCTCGAATTATTTCCAGGAATATAAATCGGGGTACTGGAAATGGCATCCGGCAGGAATTCCTGTTCGGCAAAATTATTCTGGTAATCGTGCGAGTATTTATATTCCTCGCCATATCCCAACTCCTTCATCAGTTTTGTCGGTGCATTTCTCAAATGAATGGGAACAGGCAGGTCTCCAGTCTGTTTCACGATTTGCTGAGCCGTTCCAATCGCCATATAAGAAGAATTGCTTTTGGGAGAAGTTGCCAGGTAAACCGCACATTGGCTCAGGATGATCCTGCTTTCGGGGTAGCCAATCGTGGAAACGGCTTGGAAAGTATTGTTGGCCATGACAAAGGCCGTAGGATTTGCATTTCCGATGTCTTCGCTTGAAAGGATCAACATTCTTCGGGCAATGAACTTTACATCTTCGCCACCTTCAATCATCCTTGCCAGCCAATACACCGCACCATTGGGGTCGCTGCCTCGAATCGATTTTATAAAAGCCGAGACAATATCATAATGCTGCTCGCCAGTCTTGTCATACAAAACCGTGTTTTGTTGTACCAACTGCAAGACCAAATCGTTCGTGATTATGATCTGCTCTTCATTGGAAGCATTCACGACCAACTCAAAAATGTTCAGCAACTTTCTTCCATCTCCACCCGAAAGTCTCAACAAGGCTTCCGTTTCCTTCAGTTGGATGTTTTTTTCTTTCATATAGACATCCGTCTTCATGGCTCTTTCCAGCAAGGCTTCCAAATCCTGTTTGGAGAAAGCATTCAAGATGTAAACCTGACAACGCGACAGTAACGCGGGGATTACTTCAAAGCTTGGATTTTCCGTTGTAGCACCGATCAAGGTGATCCAGCCTTTCTCCACCGCTGCCAGGAGCGAATCTTGTTGCGATTTGCTGAAACGATGGATCTCGTCAATAAACAAGATGGGATTCTTGGCCGTAAACAATCCGCCACTTTGCTTGGCCTTGTCAATGACGTCGCGAATGTCTTTCACGCCCGAATTGATGGCGCTCAGGATGTAAAAAGGCCGTTTTGATTCCTGTGCAATGATTTGTGCCAGTGTAGTCTTTCCTGTTCCTGGAGGTCCCCAAAAGATCAATGAAGGGATGATTCCCTTCGAAATCTGATGTGTCAACGAGCCGTTCGGACCAACCAAATGCGACTGGCTTACATAATCCTCCAATTGCTGAGGGCGAATTCTTTCTGCTAAAGGTGCTTCCATCCTGTAAAATTACTCAATTATTTATTTCATAAAGTATAGTCGCTTGTGAATTTAATCCCAAATTTTAAAGCAATTATGGCTAAAAGAATGCATTTGATTTTGCAGGCTCCTGCCAAAATTGCATTAAAAAAACTTTGGTTAAATTCTTGAAGAACGATACAAGGCAAGATTTCCAAATTTTAATTTCTAAACTCTGAATTCACCATGAACGACAATCACTTCAAGTTCTCGCTATCCGTCTTTGTACTGCCCCTTTTGTTCGTGTTGTCGCTTTGGATGGTGTTCTGGTTTGAAATTACCTATAAAGTCAATCTCACCGAATATGGTATCCATCCCCGTACTTTTTCCGGTCTGAGGGGAATTGTCTTCAGCCCGTTCTTGCACGGAAGCATGGAACACCTCTACAATAATTCGATTCCATTGTTTATGCTGGTTGCCGCCTTGCGTTATTTTTACAGGGAACATTTCTTTAAGATCATAGGTTTCGGAATTCTGCTTTCAGGTTTTTTAACCTGGGTTATTGCACGAGATTCCTATCATATCGGAGCCAGCGGTTTGATTTATGTCCTGGTGAGTTTTATCTTCTTCAAAGGGATCATGACCAAGTACTACAGATTGGTGGCACTTTCGCTCCTGATCGTTATGCTTTACGGAAGCTTGATCTGGTATGTCTTCCCGGATGTGGAGGAAGGAATTTCGTGGGAAGGGCATCTGGCTGGTCTGATTACGGGTTTTGTTTTTGCTGCCATTTACAAGACACCCGAATATCAGAAAATGATACGATATGAATGGGAGCAACCAGATTTTAATCCAGAGGGGGACAAGTTTTTGGAACGTTTTGATGAAAATGGAAATTTCGTAAATCCACCCAAGCCTGAACCTGAACCGGAAATAATTCCCGAAAATACTTCAATTCAAAACTTCAGGATAATGTATCACTTTGTTGAAAGCAAGGATGTCCAGGCCAATGAAAATCCAGAAGATAAAGAGGAGGCCTTTTGATTGTCCTCCAGCCCTGATGCTGGAATTGTCTGAGCTCTCCGTCACCCCGGAAGCGAGTTCCTGCAGCAGGAAAATGGATTTTTATACGACCAAGCAATCCGCTCCCAATTGAATTTGGAAGAATCGGGTTGAAATTAGAAATCTAGAGTATTACTGTCTTTGTCTTACGGTTTCGTAAAGGAAGGCCCCGCAAGCCACGGAAACATTCAGCGAACCGATTGTTCCGAACATAGGAAGCTTGGCTTTTTCGTCTACGATTTTCAGTACGGAAGGGTTGATCCCCCTGTCTTCCGATCCCATGATGATGGCCAAAGGTTCGTTCAGTGCCAAATCGTAGATGTTCTGATCGGTTTTTTCGGTTGCAGCCACGGTTTTGATTCCGGAGCCCTGGAGGAAGAATATGGCATCCTTGATGTGTTCGACCTTGCAGATGGGCACGTTGAAAACGGCACCGGCAGAAGTCTTTACCGTATCGCCATTAACAGGAGCAGATCCTGCTTTTTGAACAATGATTCCGCTTACTCCGGTACATTCGGCAGTCCTGATGATGGCGCCGAAGTTTCTTGCGTCGGAAATCTGATCGAGTATCAGGAACAAAGGTGTTTTCCCGCTTTCAAGTACTTGCTCTACCAATGTTTCCAGGTTTTGAAAAGAAATCGGAGCAATGGTTGCTACGGCACCCTGGTGGTTATTAGGTGTCAATCTATTCAGCTTTTCTACGGGAACATAGGAGAAATTGACGTTGTTGCGCTTCATGACTTTCATCAGGTCTTTCATCAATTCGCCTTGTGCGTCTTTCTGAAGGAATACCTTGTCTACTTCTTTTCCAGCCTGAATGGCTTCTATGATTGCTCTAATTCCGAATATTTGATGCTCTTTTTCCATAGTGCAAATGTAATTAAAAAAATCACCAATCAAAATGTTGTCTTGAAGCTGATGTGGATGATTGAATTGGAGAGCTTTATGGTCTGGTCCTTCGTGCTTCCATTTGCGTAGACCAAATTCAATAGTCCGTTTTTGGTAAGCAATCCAAATCCGAAACCGATTCCGAGAAGCCTGTCGTTTATTTCTGAAGTCTTGTCCCGATAGTAGCCATAATCCAGGATGGAATGCACGTAAATGCTTGGTGCCAAGACATAACGGTACTCTGTGAGTATGGAAGTAAATAAATTTCCTTGAAGGCTGTTTTCGTTGAAACCCCGGATTGAGTTGATTCCGCCAAAGCGATACAGTTCATTGATGATGTAATTATCACTTTGCAGGTAAAAATTCTGGCTCTTTATGTTGAAGCTGTTCTTGTCGTTCAAATAAATGTTATGCTTGATGTTGAAATCGAGAAAAGTCTGGTTGTTTGATTCCAATTTTGAAGACCTTTTTCCCAAACCGGCCTTCAGGCTGATCCTTGTTTTTTCTGGGAAGAGAAAATCATCGGTCTTGAAATCCAGAAATTCAAAAGTGCTCGTCACGAAGGAATTCTCGAAATCGCTGATGCTGAAATTATTGGTGTTTTGAATATCGCTCGATTCTGTCGATTGATAGCCCACGTATAATCGTGTGTTGTAATTGAAATAGTAACCCAGATCTATGGCAGTCTTGGTATTCTGGAAAGTACTGTCCTGCTTGAAGATGTTCAAGCTTGCCTTTAGCCCAAACGGGCTCTTGAAAATATAAGGAAGCTCGATGCCTGCATTGAACGTGCGCTGCTTGTTTCCATCGCTTTTCCAGTATAGTGTAAATTCCTCTCCGACATTCAATGAATTCACTAAAAGCAAGTCCAGATAGCCGTTGAAATTCACCTTGTCTTCGTCGTCATTCGAAAAGCCGATATAGCCGTCAAATTTATTCGGCTTCGATTTTTCCAAATAGACGTAGACCTTCGTGCTGTCTTTTGTGAACAGGATTTCAGGATAGCGTGTCTGGTTCACAAATCGGAACTTGTTGAAGTCATCATGGATTTTCTTCAGATTTTCCTGATTGAATGTCTTGTTGCGATAAAGGCGCTTGATGTTTTTTTTATGGCCTTCAGGAAATTTCTCGTAGCCATTGATCACGATGTCGTTGAGTTCCCGCTGGTTTCCGGTTTCCAGGGATAACTCTGCAAAAAGGGCGTTCTTGTCCTTCTTGAAATTTACAAGTTTCAATCGTGCCAGCGAAAAACCTTTCCGTTCCAATTTTCCCAGAGTCTCATTCAGGAAGCTTTCCGTTTCTTCAAAACGAATCTTCAGGGTGTCTTTCTTTCCGTCAAGGTAACTTGAAAATTGCTCACCTATATATATATGTATGAAATTGGTTTTTTTTCCGACAATAAAGCTGAAATGAAAGGTGCTGTCGTTAAGTTTCTTGGCTTCCAGGACTTCATTTTCAATAAAGCCAAGCTTGGTCAATTTATATGAAACTGAATTTCCCTCATCGATAACCGATTTTGCATTCTCGTGTTCCTTCTTGTAATTCAAGGAATCAATGGTTTTTTTTGCTTTTTCATCCTCGGCGTCAATTGTCAAACGCAAATTCTGACTGAAGCCGTTCAGGTAAAAAAGGGTGAAAATAAAAAGCAGAATTTTTTTCAAACTGTTCGAATTATTAGGAGCGAAAGGCCCGGGCATTTTTGGAAACCATTTTCCCGCTTTCCGCTACTATCTTTTTGTCTTGAAGCCAAGAACAAAAAGGATAGCAGCTCCAATCGGGGCTAGAGGGTGAACCATTGGTGTTTTTGGAGCCTTCGTAAAAGTAACGCAAAAAACCATTTTCTATTCTATAAAAATCAAATGATTATTAATCTGATTGAAAATTAATGGATTATGATTTGTTTCGTTAAAAATATTTATTACATTTGCAACCCCGTAAAAAGCGGGAATTTAATATATAAGAAATTTTTAGTATTAATTATGCCAACAATTCAACAATTAGTAAGAACTGGAAGAACTCAGATAACTAAGAAGAGTAAATCGGTTGCTTTAGATTCTTGTCCTCAAAGAAGAGGTGTTTGTACGCGTGTTTACACAACGACGCCAAAAAAACCAAACTCTGCAATGCGTAAAGTTGCAAGGGTTCGTTTGACAAATGGTAACGAAGTAAATGCCTACATCCCTGGAGAAGGACACAATCTACAAGAGCACTCGATAGTATTAGTTAGGGGTGGAAGGGTAAAAGATTTACCAGGAGTTAGATACCACATCGTTCGTGGAGCGCTTGATACGTCAGGTGTTGCAGGAAGAACGCAAAGAAGATCTAAGTATGGTGCTAAACGCCCAAAAGAAGCAAAAAAGTAATCTTAAAACAGTTATGAATTAGAGGATGAAACCGATAAGGAATAACAAAAAAACGAAGAAATGAGAAAAAGACAGGCCAAGAAAAGACCTCTTTTGCCAGATCCAAGGTTTAACGACCAATTAGTAACGCGTTTCGTGAACAACCTAATGTGGGATGGTAAAAAATCAACTGCTTTCAAAGTTTTCTATGATGCAATGGATATCGTAGAAGCCAAGAAACAAGACGCTGAAAAATCTTCAGTAGAAATCTGGAAAGATGCTTTAACAAACGTTATGCCTCACGTAGAAGTACGTAGCCGTAGGGTAGGTGGAGCTACATTCCAAATTCCAATGCAAATCAGACCAGACCGTAAAATTTCTATGGCAATGAAGTGGATGATACTTTATGCTCGTAGAAGAAACGAGAAATCTATGGCTCAAAAACTAGCTTCTGAAGTTTTAGCTGCTGCTAAAGAAGAAGGTGCTGCTGTTAAAAAGAGAATGGATACTCACAAGATGGCTGAAGCGAACAAAGCATTCTCTCACTTTAGATTTTAATACATAAGAAATGGCTAGAGATCTAAAATATACAAGAAATATTGGAATTGCGGCTCACATTGATGCTGGTAAGACAACAACAACTGAGCGTATCCTTTTTTACACAGGAAAATCACATAAGATAGGTGAGGTGCACGATGGTGCTGCAACTATGGACTGGATGGCACAAGAGCAAGAAAGAGGTATTACAATTACATCTGCTGCTACAACTTGTGAGTGGAATTTTCCAACCGAGCAAGGTAAAGCTTTGCCGGAAACATTACCTTATCACTTTAATATTATCGATACTCCTGGACACGTGGATTTTACCGTAGAGGTAAACCGTTCGTTGAGAGTATTGGATGGTTTGGTTTTCTTGTTTAGTGCTGTTGATGGTGTTGAGCCTCAATCGGAAACTAACTGGAGGCTTGCTGATCAGTACAGGGTTCCTCGTATGGGATTCGTTAACAAGATGGACCGTCAAGGATCTAACTTTTTAGGAGTATGTCAACAAGTTAGAGACATGCTGAAATCAAACGCAGTTGCAATCACTTTGCCAATCGGTGAAGAGAATGATTTCAAAGGTGTTGTGGATTTGGTAAAAAACCAAGCTATTGTTTGGCATGATGCAACTCAAGGAGCTACTTTCGATATTATCGAAATTCCAGCTGACATGGTTGCTGAAGTAAAAGAATACAGGGATATCCTTATCGAAGCAGTTGCTGATTACGATGAGAACTTGCTTGACAAGTATATGGAAGATCCGGATTCTATTACTGAAGAAGAAATAAATGTTGCTTTAAGAGCGGCTACTATTGATATGGCTATCATTCCTATGATTGCTGGTTCTTCTTTCAAAAACAAAGGAGTTCAATTTATGTTGGATGCAGTATGCAAGTACTTGCCATCTCCAATGGACAAAGAAGGTATTGAAGGGATTCACCCTGATGATGCTGAATTGTTGGAAGAAGATCAAACCAAAATCTTGCGTAAGCCAGATGTTAAAGAGCCTTTTGCTGCCTTGGCATTTAAGATTGCTACTGACCCATTCGTAGGTCGTTTGGCTTTCTTCCGTGCTTATTCAGGAAGACTTGATGCTGGATCTTATGTTTTGAATACACGTTCTGGTAACAAGGAAAGAATTTCTCGTATCTACCAAATGCACGCTAACAAGCAAAATCCAATCGAGTATATCGAGGCAGGTGATATTGGAGCGGCAGTTGGATTTAAGGATATCAAAACTGGGGATACATTGTGTGATGAAAAGCACCCGATTATTCTTGAGTCTATGAAATTCCCTGCACCGGTAATTGGTATCGCTATCGAGCCTAAAACAAAAGCTGACGTAGATAAAATGGGTATGGCTTTGGCTAAGTTGGCTGAAGAGGATCCAACGTTTACGGTTAGAACTGATGAGGCTTCTGGTCAGACTATTATCTCTGGTATGGGTGAGCTTCACTTGGATATCCTTGTAGACCGTATGAAACGTGAATTTAAAGTTGAAGTGAACCAAGGTGAGCCTCAAGTTGAATACAAGGAAGCATTTACAAAATCTGCTCAGCATAGAGAAACTTACAAGAAACAATCAGGTGGTCGTGGTAAATTCGGTGATATCGTATTTGTATTAGAGCCAGCTGACGAAGTTGATGGTAAGGTTCCTGTAGGATTGCAGTTTGTCAATGCGGTTAAAGGTGGTAACGTTCCTAAGGAATATATTCCATCTGTAGAAAAAGGTTTCAGGGAAGCTATGAAGACTGGTCCTTTAGCAGGATACCAAGTTGATAGCTTGAAAGTAACTTTATTGGATGGATCTTTCCACCCGGTGGATTCTGATGCACTTTCTTTTGAATTAGCGGCAAGAATGGGTTATAGAGAAGTAGCTAAGGCTGCTGGAGCTGTAATTCTTGAGCCAATCATGAAAATGGAGGTGATTACACCAGAGGAAAACATGGGAGATATCGTTGGTGATATCAACCGTCGTAGAGGTCAGGTGAATGATATGGGTGACAGAAATGGAGCTAAGACGATCAAGGCTGATGTGCCTTTGTCTGAAATGTTTGGATATGTAACTACATTGAGAACATTATCATCAGGTAGAGCAACTTCAACAATGGAGTTTTCACATTACTCTGAAACGCCTTCTAACATATCAGAAGCAGTTATCAAAAAAGCAAAAGGAAACGCTTAATTCTAAAGAAAATGAGTCAAAAAATCAGAATAAAACTAAAATCTTACGATCACATGTTGGTAGACAAGTCTGCTGAGAAGATTGTAAAAACCGTAAAAAGTACGGGTGCAGTAGTAACTGGTCCAATTCCGTTACCAACTCACAAAAAACTTTTCACTGTATTGCGTTCTCCACACGTTAACAAAAAAGCGAGAGAACAATTTGAAGTAATGTCATACAAGAGATTGATTGATATCTACTCTTCATCTTCAAAAACCATTGATGCTCTAATGAAATTAGAGTTGCCAAGTGGTGTTGAAGTAGAGATCAAAGTATAATTCTATCATACTTAAATTTTAAAGCGGAACAATTTGTTCCGCTTTTTTTTTGGCTTTAGTTTGTGTGAAAAATGTAATTGATTTAAATTCAGTCGCTTGATTTTTGGAATGTGGAGTTTACAATAAAATAATGCATTTAATTAACATTTTTTTTGCATTTTTTTTCTTTTAGAGATTTCAACCTCCTATATTTGGGGGCTTTTTAAAAAAAGTAGGAGGTTCAGTAATAAAATCTTAAACAAGCGTTACCGAAAAGCTTTATGAGTAGGAATCAATCAAATTTATGAAAACAAAAATTACCTTTTTAGCCATTCTGGCGTTCTTGTTTTTTGTTCCAAATGTGCTGGGCCAATGTGGCACGGGAACCTCGAAATATCCTACTGACAATTTTACACCGGCCAACACAGGGAGTGTAGAAGCGATTGTCCTTGATTCTTGGCCTGGTGAATACACTGGGGTGAATGTTTTGGCCAACAAACAGTACACCTTTGCCAGTTCGGTTACTACCGATTTTATCACGATAACAAACCTTTCCGGAACGGTTTTGACAAGTGGCCCTACGCCAGTAACTTGGTCATCGGGTTTCACTCCAGGCACTATTAAATTTTATCTCTATACCAATAGCTCCTGCGGTACGAATCAGATTGGGAGAATAAAGTATGTAACCTCGGTAGCCGTCGGAATTCAAGGTTGCAACAATGCTTTTCACGGGTTGTATCCTGCGGCTACATTTGTTCCTTCCAATACGGGAAACTCAGAGGTTATTGCAACTGACAGTTGGGCTGGGCAATATTCAAACGTACAAATTGAAACCAACAAACAATATACTTTTTCGACATCTATTGCATCTGATTATATTACCATTACCGATGCAACGGGAAATCAAATCTATGCTTCTGGGCTTTCACCATTGAACTGGCTTTCAGGCAATCTATCAGGAACATTACGCTATTATGTGCATGCCAATTCAAATTGTGGTGTTCAGGAAGTTGGTAGATCAAAAAATATAACCAGCAGTACTTATGTTTGTGCATTGCCAACACAAGTAACGGTAGCAAACATTACGTCAAATTCTGCTAAATTATCATGGACGGCACCAGCACAGGTTCCTACAGGAGGATATGACATTTATTATAGCACTACAGCTACGGCGCCAACAGCTGCAACTGTTCCAACGACAAGTGTGACAACGGGAACTTCAAAACTAATTAACAGCCTAACGGCCAATACTGCCTATTACTATTGGGTTCGTTCCAATTGCAGTGCGACATCAAAAGGCGAATGGGTTGGGGGTACTTTTACCACACTAATAAGTTTGGAATGTAATAGTGCTATGTACGGACTATATCCGGAAACTGTTTTTACACCATCTGATAATAATACGGTTCAAGTGATCGCCACCGATAGTTGGGCAGGGCACTATTCCAATATCAATGTGATCCCAAACAGGTTTTACACCTTTACGAGTTCTGTAGTTGGTGACCACATTAGTATCACCAATGAAGATGGGACCATACTGTATGCTACAGGAAGAAGTCCGTTGTATTGGACATCAGGAAATAACAGCGGTGTATTTAGGTATCATATCTACGGTTCCAATCCTTGTTCAAGCGAACAGGTTGCCAGGACCAAATCAATCCGTTGCAGTGCGATTACCACTTGTGATGTTCCAAATAATATCCAAATAATAGGGATTACCTCAAATTCGGCAACCATAACCTGGAATGCACCAACAAATTCACCTACAACCAGCTTCTATCTTTCGGCCGATGATGTTCCTTACAAGACGAATTTTGGTACGATGGTCGAGCGCGAAAATTCGACAAGTGCCGTTATCACTGCACTTCAGCCGAATACTCTTTATTACTACTATGTGAGATCAAGTTGCAGCCAATGGATTTCAGCAGGATCGTTCAAAACCCTCGCTAATATTTATGTTAGTTGTAACGGAGCCTACTATGGAAAAAATCCGCATGAGCTGTTTGTTCCGCAATGTACGGGCAATTATGAAACGATTACAGATGTTTCATTTGCAAGTCAGTATTCGGATGTTACGATTTTAGCAGATACACAATATACGTTTCAAAGCCAATCCGGTGATTACATTACAGTTACCAACGCTGAAGGCACTGCAGTTTTGGCTAAGAGTTATACACCGCTCACCTGGAATTCGGGTTCGTATTCAGGAACGATTCGGTATTATATCCACACTAATGTGGCTTGTGGCGGTTTTGAATCGGATGCCAGATCCAAGCGTATTAAATGTGTGCCGTACTGTAACACGCCAAGTGAGTTTCAGATCAGTAACATATATGCCAAATCTGCTCGCCTTTTTTGGAAACAGGGTGTAGCGTCTTCCTATCAGCCCTATGCGACAACCTCAAACGTAGCTCCTACTGATGACATGCCGGTTGAGAATACGATCACGACCAATTTCCATACGTTTGACCTGATGCCGGGAACTACCTATTATTTATGGGTACGCTCGGTTTGTGCGTCGGGTAATAGCCCGTGGGTTTCTGGCGGAACCGTGACTACACAGCCGGGCGGATGTAATGCGATAAGTGTTGTATATCCGAATGCCAGTTTTACTCCGGCTTGCACGGGGTTGCCTGAAGTAATCACGACAACCGCAGTTCCTGGGCATAATTCAGCGCTAATTCTAACGGCAAACAAGACCTATGTATTTGAGAGTTCGGTAGCGACAGATTATCTTACGATTACTAGTGATAATAGTAGTGTTGTATATGCTTATGGCACGACCCCGTTAACCTGGACATCGACTATTAGTGGCTATGTGCGTTTTTATCTTCATACCGATGATGATTGCGGAACTCAAGGCCCGTATCGTATAAGAACAGTAAAATGTGCTCCTGATCCGGTTTGCCTGGTTCCATCAGCGCTTACCGTAGGGGAGATCACTTCCAATTCGGTAAAAATTTCCCTTACCGCTCCATCTGAATTACCATCAAACGGTTATGATATTTATTATTCGACAACCAATACTTCGCCAACAGTAGGGACAACACCAACCGAGAATTTTAACTCGACATCGCATCTGCTGCGTAATCTGAACAGTGGAGCGTCTTATTATTATTGGATCCGTTCGAATTGTGGCGGATTGAAAAGTGCCTGGGTGGGCGGAACCTTCAATACGCTCAGCTTTTTGGCCTGTAACGGAGCTTATGGCGGATTGTTTCCTGCTGAAACATTTACCCCATCTTGCAACGGCCAGGAAGTCATTTCAACGACATGCCTGCCATCGACCTATTTGAACATCAACATAGTGCCTAACAAGCAATATACCTTCTCAAGTTCTGTTGCTACCGATTACATCACCATTACCAATGCTTCCGGAACGGTCATCTATGCTTCGGGGGCAACTCCCGTGGTTTGGAATTCTTCGCTTGCAACTGATGTGATCCGATACTACACCCACAGCAGTACCAATTGTGGTTTTGAAAATGTAACCAGGACCAAATTCATCTCGTGTGATCTACCGGTTGGATGTACGACAGGTACCTTGTTCCCTGAAGAAACATTTTCGCCAATTTGTTCTGGAACATCAGCGTTGATTACGCAATATGCATGGGCCGGAGAATATTCCAATATCAATGTAATCGCCAATCAGGAATATACGTTTACAAGTTCAATCAATACTGACTTTGTCACGATTTCAAATGCTGATGGAAGTGTAATCCTTGGGAGAGGTACGACGCCATTTACATGGACTTCAACTTCAGCAGGTGTGGTTCGTTTTTACCTACATGCCGATGGGAATTGTTCCGTGCAGGAAACCTATCGTTTGAAAAGAATGAGTTGTGATACGTATTGTGGTCTTCCAAGCGGATTATCGGCTGTCAATATTTCTCCATCAACGGCAACCTTGACATGGTCGGCTCCTGATATTGCGCCACAAGATTACCATATGTATTATTCGACTGCCAATACGCCACCGACTGGTTCATCGTATACGATCGTAGCAAATGGCCTTTCAACAAACCTCAAGGAGTTGAATCCAAATACGACGTATTATTTCTGGATCCGCTCCAATTGTTTTCCTGGCAGAAGCGAATGGGTGCAGGGCAGTTTCACGACAACTTCCCAGCTGGCTTGCAACAATCCTGTTTACGGATTGTATCCTGCATGGACCTACACGCCTTCTTGCAACGGTGTGAAGGAAACAATCATTACTAATGCGTATGCGAGTGAATACGGTTATGTAAACATTTCAGATAACAAGCAATACCGATTTGAAAGTTCTGTTTCTACGGATTATATCACGATTACAAACGAGACGGGAACTGTAGTGCATGCTTCAGGGACCACACCATTGAACTGGGTTTCGGGAAGTGTTTCAGGAACGATTCGCTATTTTATCCATTCCAATGCGAATTGTGGTGCGCAAGCAACCAACAGGACGAAATACATCACTTGCGCACCTGCGGGAGCTTGCAGTTCTCCTGCACAGGCAGGTGTCACCCAAGTTGCTTCGACGGCCGTACGTCTTGCCTGGACGGTGCCACCTACTGGAATCGCGATTGGCTATCAGGTGCATATAGCGCCTACAAATGCGGCTCCTTCTGCCAATTTGCCGACAGACTTGTATGTCACAAATGCAACTAATTACGAATACCACGGGCTTCAGCCCTCACAGACGTATTATTATTGGATAAGGTCTATTTGTACAAGTGGTACGAGCAACTGGCAATTGTATGGAAATTTCATGACTGTTGCTCCAGGATGTATTGGTGGTTCTGTTCAGTTTCCACCAGATACTATTGTTCCGGTATGCGGAACGGACCATCTGGTAACCGATATGGGACTCCACGGCGAATATTCGAACATCAGTGTAACTGCTTCTACCAATTATACGTTCCATAGTGGTATCCAAACGGATTATATCACGATTACCAACGCTGCGGGAACGGTTGTCCTGGGTTCTGGAACCACGCCGCTCAGCTGGAATTCAGGGTCTGTGTCAGGAACGGTTCGTTTCTACCTGAGTAAGAATGTTTTCTGCGATTCGGATGGAGGCGATTACCGATTCAAGTATGTGCACTGTGAAGATCCGAATTGTCCAAACATTACACCTATGTTTTTCCAGAGGGCACCTATCTGTGCAGGAACCTTTCAAGATCCGCTTCCAGTTGATTCTGAGAATGGAATCCATGGTACTTGGTCGCCAGCTCTAAATACTAATGCGACTACCACGTATACCTTTACTCCTGCTCCAGGACAATGTGCGGTTACAACAACGATGACTATTGTTGTCACAAATGGGAACATCGTACCGACATTTGCACAGGTACCGGCAATATGCCAAGGGTCTTACCTTGGTGCACTTCCAGTTGATTCGACAAATGGAATACATGGTTCGTGGTCACCAGCGCTAAACAATATGGCGACGACGACTTACACTTTTACACCTTATCAAGGACAATGTGCTGTCCCTACAACAATGACAATTAATGTATCCACAAGTCCATTCATCGTACCAACGTTCGCACAAGTGTCGCCAATTTGCCAAGGATCCTACCTTGCCGCGCTACCAGTTGATTCCACAAACGGAATCCATGGTGCATGGACGCCAGCGCTAAACAATATGGCGACAACAACGTATACTTTTACGCCAATGGCTGGACAGTGTGCTGTTTCTACAACGATGACGGTTTATGTATCCACAAGTCCATTCATCGTGCCTACGTTTTATCAGAGGCCACCTATCTGTGCAGGAACCTTCCAAGACCCGCTTCCAGTTGACTCTGAGAATGGAATCCATGGCTCTTGGTCGCCAGCTTTAAATACTAATGCGACTACAACGTACACTTTTACGCCAGCTCCAGGACAATGTGCAGTTCCCGCCACAATGACCATCAGTGTAACCAATCAAGGTGTTGTTGTGCCTACATTTGCACAAGTGCCGCCAATCTGCCAAGGGGCATACCCAGGTACGCTTCCGGTTGATTCTACAAACGGAATCCATGGTTCATGGTCGCCTGCACTAAACAGTACGGCAACTACCACGTATACCTTTACGCCTGCTCCGGGGCAGTGTGCGGCTAATACAACAATGACCATCGCGATTATTGAAATACCGCAGGCTCCGACAGATGTCACTGCGTGCGGTGCTTACACTTTACCAACATTGCCAAATGGATATTTCTACTCTGGTGCTACCAATGAAGGGGTATCGCTGACAGCAGGTACTCCGATCTTTACTTCGCAGATGGTTTATTTTTATTATGACAACCTGCCCTGCGCAACACAGGGTAGTTTTGAGGTGAACATCCAGCCGGTAGACAACAACATCGTATCGAACGGTGGGACCCTTGCAGCCTTGATGGCAGGTACGGGTGTTACCTACCAATGGTACAAATGTCTTCCGGATAACGTGGCAATCCCGGGTGCGACCTCGCAAGGTTTCGTGCCGACTGAAACCGGCAGCTACCAGGTGAAAATTGTAATTCCAGGTTGCGGAAGTGTTTTCAGCGACTGTGTACTTGTTGAAACCCTGGGCCTTGAAAGCAATACTTTTTCAAGTGTATTGAAATTGTATCCGAATCCGACAAATAATGTATTTACAATCGACACAGGAAATGAAACGGCTGATGAAATTTTGTTTTTTGATGGCTTGGGAAGATTGCTGATGCAGCAAGTTCCAGTAAGCGGCAAGACGATATTGAATGCGGGTGGGTATGCCGAAGGTATTTACTATGTTAAAGTAAAAAGAGGAAAACAGGAAGTTACTAAAAAGTTGATGCTTCGATTCTAAAAGGATTTCATATGATAATAAGCCCCTGAAATAATTTTTAGGGGCTTATTTCTTTATAATAGGATGCTTGAATTGAGGTTGAATAGTTAAGAAAAAAAAATACTTCTATAAAGTATTGTAAATCAAAAAAAAAACGATACATTTGCAACCTTTTTGGGGCTAAAATTACCCAAAAGTAATTGTTTAATTAATAAATGTTTAATATGTCTGGGTTAATCGGAAGAAAAATTGGCATGACTAGTATCTTTGACGAGAATGGAAAAAATGTTCCATGTACTGTTATTGAAGCTGGTCCATGCGTTGTTACCCAAGTCAGAACCAAAGGTGTTGACGGGTACGAAGCGTTGCAACTTGGTTTCGATGACAAAAACGAGAAACATTCCACTCAAGCGGCCGTAGGTCACTTTAAAAAGGCTGGAACTGTAGCTAAGAAAAAAGTCGTTGAATTTCAAGAGTTTGCAACTGAACAAAAATTAGGTGACATTATCGATGTTTCTATTTTTGCAGAAGGAGAATTTGTAGATGTACAAGGTGTCTCAAAAGGTAAAGGTTTTCAAGGGGTTGTTAAACGTCACGGATTTGGTGGTGTTGGACAAGCAACTCATGGTCAGCACAACCGTTTAAGAGCGCCAGGTTCTGTGGGAGCTTCTTCTTATCCATCTAGAGTATTCAAAGGAATGCGTATGGCTGGAAGAATGGGAGGAGATAATGTGAAAGTACAAAATCTTAGAGTTTTAAAAGTAGTGGCTGATAAGAACCTACTTGTTATCAAGGGATGTGTTCCTGGACATAAAAACTCTTATGTAATCATTCAGAAGTAATGGAAGTAAAAGTTTTAAATTTCAACGGAAAAGAAACTGGCAGAACGATCACTCTTTCTGATTCAGTATTCGCAATCGAGCCAAACAATCACGCAGTATACCTTGATGTTAAGCAATATCTTGCTAATCAAAGACAAGGAACGCACAAAGCTAAAGAAAGAGCTGAAGTTGCGGGATCTACTCGTAAGATTAAAAAGCAAAAAGGTACTGGTACAGCTCGTGCTGGTAGTGCAAAGAACCCTTTGTTTAAAGGAGGAGGTACAGTTTTCGGTCCAAGACCAAGAAGTTATTCATTCAAATTGAATAAAAGCTTGAAAAGATTGGCAAGAAAATCTGCTTTCTCTATCAAAGCAAAAGAATCAAATATTATCGTTTTAGAAGACTTCAATTTTGAAACTCCAAACACTAAAAATTTCATTAACGTTTTGAAAGCTTTAGGGTTAGAGAATAAAAAATCATTATTTGTGTTGGGTGATTCGAATAAAAATGTATATTTGTCGTCACGCAATTTAAAGGCTTCTAACGTTGTAAGTAGCTCAGAATTAAGTACTTACGCCATTCTTAACGCTAATAATTTAGTGCTTTTGGAAGGTTCTTTAGAAGGAATTGAAGAAAATTTAAGCAAATAATAGGATATGAGCATCATAATTAAACCTATAGTAACTGAAAAAGTAACCAAAGAAAGTGAAGTTTCTAACCGTTTCGGTTTCGTTGTAGACAAGAAAGCAAACAAAGTGCAAATTAAGAAAGCTGTTGAGGCTGCTTACGGAGTAACTGTTACCGCTGTGAATACAATGAATGTGAGACCAGACAGAACTACAAAATACACTAAAAGTGGTTTGATCAGTGGAAAGACCAATGCTTTCAAGAAAGCAATGGTACAAGTACAAGAAGGAGAAACAATAGATTTTTACAATAATATCTAATAAATTAAGGCAGCATTATGTCAGTTAGAAAATTAAAACCTATTACCCCAGGTCAGCGATTTAGAGTTGTGAATGGTTATGACGCCATTACAACTGATAAGCCGGAACGCTCTTTGATAGCGCCGATAAAAAACTCTGGAGGTAGAAATAGTC